>Ga0255092_1000094_pt1 | contig 43568 bp, 51 predicted proteins | sample Colum_Yuk_RepC_8_2_FD_188454 | JGI IMG/M metagenome (GOLD analysis project Ga0255092, IMG submission 188454) | Freshwater microbial communities from Columbia River, Oregon, United States - Colum_Yuk_RepC_8d | ecosystem: Environmental > Aquatic > Freshwater > River | place: USA: Oregon...
ATGTTGGTGCTGCGCCCGGTGATGGCAAAGGCGCCGAACAGCATTTCAGCCTTGGGGGATTCCCCCGCAGCGATCATCTCATCGGTGACCTTGTAATCGCGCGGCTGGGGTTGGGTTTCGGTCAAAAAGACCGAAGCGACAATGATCCACAACACCACCGGTACGTTGCGGAACACCTCGACGTAAACTGTCATGATTCGCGCCACGAGCCAGTTCTTTGACAGTCGCAGCACACCGGCCACCACGCCGATCACCGTGGCAAAAAGACAGCCAAAGATCGCCACGACCAGCGTGTTCAGAATTCCGATCACCGCCGCCCGGCCATGGGTGCTGTCATTGGTATAGGGGATCAACTGCTGGTCGATGTCATAGCCAGCGCGCTGCCACAGGAAGTTGAAGCTGATATCCTTGCCACGCTCAGCCAGATTCTTGATCGTATTGTCCGTGATCCAGCCCATGAACAGCAAAAGCAGGACCAGCACCGCAACCTGAATCGTGTAAGATCGGTAGCGCGTATCATAGATGAGCATAGAGAGCCGAAAGGCTTCTTTCGGCGCGTCAGCGGCAAGCGTCATGATTTCCCCCTGTGCCGAGCCTTACCGTCTTGAGTTGCGGCTTCGTGCAGGCATTGCCTGCTGGTTCTGGCGTCATTTGGTCTTGTAGCGAAACGGGCGCACCCCGGTATCAGGATGCGCCCAGTTGATGGATCACCGGAAGGGAGCCGCGTATTGCAGGCCGCCTTGGGTCCAAAGCGCGTTCAACCCGCGCGCCAGACCGATCGGGGTCGAGGTGCCGATCGACGCTTCGAAGATTTCGCCATAGTTGCCGTTGGCAAGGATCGCGTTCTTGAAGGCGGCGTTGTCCAGACCCAGCATCACGCCCATGTCGCCTTCAAGGCCGAGCAGACGACGCACTTCCGGGTCGGTCGAGGAGGCTTCGACTTCAGCCAGATTGGCCTTGGTGATGCCCTTTTCTTCCGCGATCAACAGCGCGTTGAAGGTCCAGCGCACCACGTCGCCCCAAGCGTTGTCGCCATGGCGCACGGCCGGCCCAAGCGGCTCTTTCGAAATGATTTCCGGCAGGATGATGTGGTTTTCCGGATCCGGGAATGCCGAACGCACAGCCGCAAGGCCCGAAGCATCGGTCGTAAAGGCGTCGCACGACCCGGCAAGGTAGTTGCGCTGTGCTTCGGAGTCGTCCTGCACGGTCACCGGGGTATAGGTGATGTTGTTGGCCTTGAAGAAGTCAGCAAGGTTCAACTCGGTCGTGGTGCCGGTCTGGATACAGACGGTCGCCCCATCCAGTTCCTTGGCAGAAGACACACCGAGGTCTTTCTTCACCATGAAGCCCTGACCATCATAGTAGTTGATGACCGGGAAATCGAGCTTGAGGTCAGAATCGCGCGAGAAGGTGAAGGTCGAGTTGCGGATCAGCACATCCACTTCACCCGAGGCCAGCGCGGTAAAGCGCACTTCGCTCGACAGCGGGACGAATTTCACCTTGCTGGCATCGCCCAGAACGGCAGCGGCAATAGCCTTGCACAGCGAGGCGTCAAAGCCCTGATATTCGCCATTGGCGTCAGGGGCCGCAAAGCCGGTCAGACCAGAATTGGCCCCACACAGCAGTTCGCCGCGTGCTTTCACATCGTCAAGCGTGCCGCCAAAGGCCGCGCCAGCCAGAACGGTGCTGGCCGCGAGCATGCCGAGGAACATGGATCTTTTCATTCTTACCTCTTCCTGTGGAACTGCCCGATAAGGCAGGGTTCAGACGCCCCGCTTTGCGCGAGTGCGAGATTTGGTGTGGTGCTTGCGCTACCAGTGTCGGGGATCATCGGATAACGGCTTGGGAAAGGTCAAGAAAAACATCCACCAAACCAGCGTGTCGCTAGGTAAAGCGCGTTTTGACCATTGTATCGCGCACAATGCCGAAAATCGGCACTGCAAATCGCGCAAGATTGTTACCCGCACAATCCGTAGAATCGGGCAGCCTCGTGAAAGGCCTGATGACGGGCCGCTTCCAGAAGTGCGGCTTCCTCGTCCTCACCCCAGATTTCGATCTGCCAAGCCTCATCGATTCGGCTCAGACCAAAGGCCTCATCCGGGGTAAGCCGACCGTGGGTGACGGCAAGGCCAAGGATCAGCGAACCGGAAATTGCCACAAGGTCATGAAAGGCGGCGAGCCGGAATGCATCAAAACCGGCGGTCAGGGCGTGCAGGCGGGCGATGCTGCCCGGCGGTTGGTCAATGTGAACAACCCCGGCCGTGGTGACCAGCGGCGCGCCAAGCTCTGCAGCCGACCACTCGAGAAGCGGATCCCAGCCGGCCACTTGCCGGGCTACGAGGCCCTCTGGCCCGACGGCGCGATAACACAAAAGATCGCTGGCCCCATAGGCCGCCAACAAGCCGACAACCTCGTCAAACTGCACCGACAGCTTGTCGATGGCCGAGTTGATGGCCCGCGTCACCGGCATGGTCTCAGGCTTGACGGCCCCCTGTTGGGCATCCCATTCCGCCGCCGCAGCCTGTGCAAGCGCAAGCGTCGGCACCACCACCGCAGCCTTAGCCGGCGTTTTCACTGCCCGCCCATCCAGCCGCACGGTGTAGCCGCCGTCGCAAGGCTCAGCGCTGGCCGCCTTCCAGAACCGCTTCGCCGTCCAGCCGCTCATCTGCGGGCCTCAAACGGGTCTGCAGGAATGTCCTTCTCCCGCCAGTCCAAGAGCTTCCAAGTCTTGGCCATATGCTCGGGCAAGGGGGCGGTGAAGGTCATGGTTTCTTTGGTGATCGGGTGCTGGATTGTCAGACTGCGGGCATGCAGATGCAGCTTGCGGCTGATCTCGCCGCCCAGACCCGCGCCCCAGCCATCCCCCATGTTTTCGGTGGACGAGCCGCCATATTTGCCATCGCCAATGATCGGGTGACCAAGCTCTGCCATATGGGCGCGCAGCTGATGGGTGCGCCCGGTGATCGGTTCCAGCGCCATCCACGACAGCCGGGTGCCAAGGAACCACAGCGTGAAGAAATCGGTATGGGCGCGCTTGGCATCCGGGTAATCGCCCATTTTTGCAGGGTGGACGCATTGCATCTTTTCACCCTCACCGCCGCGGCCGTGACCGGGGGCCTTCATCAAACCATATTTGATGCTGCCCTGACGCGGGTTCGGCACACCGGCAACCAGCGCCCAGTAAATCTTGCGCGTGTAATGATTGCGCAAAGCCTCTGAAAGCGCCCGCGCCACCCGGTCGGTACGGGCCAGCATCAAGACGCCCGAGGTGTCCTTGTCCAGCCGATGCACCAGCTTAGGACGATCCTTATAGCCGAATTTCAGGGCCTCGGTCAGGCCATCGACATGCCGATCCCCCTGCCCCGAACCGCCTTGGCTTGGCAGACCTGCGGGCTTGTTCAGGATGATGATATGCTCATCCTTCCACAGCACCGCATCCTGAATCATCTTGGTGTCGGATGCGCTGACGCGCCCTTCAAGCGGACGGCTGGGCGCTTCAGCATCCGGCAAAGGCGGCACGCGAATGACCATACCGGGGGCCACCCGGTCCGACGCCTTCGCCCGCGCAGAATCGATACGGATCTGCCCAGTGCGGCACATCTTTTCGACATGGCCTTGGCTGATCTGCGGGAACCGGCGCTTGAACCATTTGTCCAGACGCTGTTCGCCCTCGTCCGCCGACACGGTCAAAAGTTTCACGCCGCTCATGCCAGCACTCCTTTGGCAAGGGCCGCGCCAAAGGCGACGGCGAAAAGGGAAAGGCCGACCGAGACGGCAACATATAGCCCCGCCTGCAAGGTCTGCCCGGATTGCCAGAGCCGAAGGGCATCCAGCGAAAAGGCCGAGAATGTCGTAAAGCCGCCCAAGACGCCCGTCATCAACAGCGGCGAAAGCTGGGTTCGGCTCGACAGGATCACAAACAACATACCCATGGCAAAGCTGCCCATAACATTGACAGCCGCCACCGCCCACGGCCCACCAAAGGCGGCCACGGCCAGATAACGCAGGACAGAGCCTGCGGCCCCACCCAAAGCAACTTGAAGACCTGTCCAGAACATGGCGGTTCCTTGGGCGTGCCCGCAGCATTTGTCAACCGCCACGCGTCGCAGCGCGGCGCAGGGTCTTTGCCTTTATCTTGGTGAAAATATCCCCAGCGGAGCGTCCGAGAAATCCCGCAGAGGCCTCCGGCGGGGATATTTTCACCAAGATAAAGGCTACGGGTCAGCTTTCGCGCTTGGCCCGCAGTTTTGAAAAGTAGTCGATGCGCTTTTTCAACTCGCGTTCAAAACCACGTTCGGGCGGGGCATAGAAGACCGGGCGCTTCATGCCTTCGGGGAAGTAGTTCTGGCCGGAAAAGCCATCCTCGGCATCGTGGTCATAGGCATAGCCCGCTCCATAGCCGATGTCCTTCATTAACCGCGTCGGGGCGTTCAGGATTTGACGCGGCGGCATAAGGCTGCCGGTCTCGCGCGCAGCGGCGCGGGCCGATTTATAGGCGGTGTAGACGCCGTTCGATTTCGGCGCGAGGGCAAGATAGACCACCGCATTGGCCAGCGCGAGTTCGCCTTCGGGGCTGCCCAGCCGTTCATAAGTTTGCCAACTGTCGATGCAGACGGCCTGCGCCTGCGGGTCAGCCAGACCGATGTCCTCGACCGCCATGCGCGTCAGGCGGCGAGCAAGAAAGCGGGGGTCTTCGCCGCCCTCCAACATGCGGGCATACCAATAAAGCGCCGCATCGGGGTCTGAGCCGCGCACGGATTTATGCAAGGCACTGATAAGGTTGTAATGTTCTTCGCCCGACTTGTCGTATTTGGCAGCCCGGCGCATCAGGCGGCGGGACAGCTCGTCACGGTTCAAGGCATGATCGGTTTTCCACGCAGCGACCTGCTCGATCAGGTTAAGGCACGCCCGGCCATCGCCGTCTGCCATTTCGATCAGCGCCTCGCGGGCGTCACCTGTCAGGGGCAACGCACGACCAAGCTCTTTTTCGGCACGCTGGGTCAGACGTTCGAGATCGGCCAAAGACAGCCGTTCCAAGACGATGACCTGCGCGCGGCTGAGCAGAGCTGCGTTCAGCTCGAATGACGGGTTTTCCGTGGTGGCACCGACCAGAAGGATGGTGCCATCCTCCATATAGGGCAGGAAGCCATCCTGCTGGGCCTTGTTGAAGCGATGGATTTCATCAACGAACAACAACGTGCCTTGCCCGTTCGCACGGCGGATCTTCGCCGTTTCGAACACTTTGCGCAGGTCAGGAACCCCGGTAAAGATCGCCGAAATTTGCACGAAGGCCAGATCGGTTTCCGCGGCAAGAAGCCGGGCGATGGTGGTCTTGCCCACCCCCGGCGGCCCCCAAAGGACAAGCGAGGACAGCGAGCGCGCGGCAAGCATCGCGCCCAAGGGCCCCTCGGGGCCAAGCACATGCGCCTGCCCGATCACCTCGGACAGGCTGCGCGGCCGCAAGCGGTCGGCCAAAGGGCGCGGCCCAGCAGGCGCAGCAGGGGCGGCAGCGGTATCAAACAGATCAGCCATGCCGCCCAGACTACGCCGCCACGCGGTCGCGCGAAAGCCCTGGCGTCAATGGACGGTCTGGCTGAAGTCCATCATCACAACCTGATTGTCGATACCGTCGATTTCCATCACCGGGCCCATCGCCTTCATCTTGACCCCCACGCGGTCGGCCCACCGGGGCCAGGTCGCGGCGAGAAGCGTCAGGCAATGCGTCGCCCCCAACCCGCGGACGGTTTCGCCCAACTGCGCGATCAACTGCGCATGGACCCGACGGCGGATCGACGAGGGCACATCGTGGCTGACAAACAGCCGCGAGCTTTCCCAGATGTGATCCACCACCGGTGCCTCGTCATGCAGAAGGTTAGACGGGATCGTATCCAGAAGTTGCCGTTGCGCGTCCCGGATCATGTAGCTGTAGATGCCGCAGCGGGTGGTGGTTGGCGTCAGACGATTGCCCGCCAGAACCTTGCCCTCGTCATCATGCACCACGACCCAGCGCGACGCCGGCGTGTCGTATTGATCGTATTCCATGCCCATGGCCTCGGGCAGATTCCATTTGTTGTGAACGATGAACAATTCGCGCCTAGCGCGAAGCATGTTGGCAAATAACTCGCCATGGTTGTGCAAATTGGCAAAAGAAAGAGTGGTGGTAAGCATGGCAGCTCCTTTGAGGTTGGATGGCAGTCGAACCTTGCAGGAGGGGTTTTGATTACATCAGGCGATAATCCTTTGCCCGCTGGATCGCTTCGGCCGTTGTGCGGGCCATCAATCGGATGCGGGCCGAAGTAATCCTCGCCTTCAGCGCGCTTTCCGAAATTCCCAATTTGGCCGCAGCCGCCGCGATCCGGTCCCCCCCGGCAATGCACTTGAGCGCCTCGATCTGAGCTTTGGTCAGTTCTTCCGGCGGCTCGGTTGCCGCGTGCAGCCTGTCAACAATGGCAGCAATGGCGGCGATCTCGGCGTCCAGATACTCGCGGTCAGATCGGGCGAAAGAAGCAATGGTGCGTGACTTGATCGGGCCACAGGCAATGGTGGCGCCATAAGTCAAACCGTGCTCGGCGGCCTTTTTGAACAGGCCGAAGGGATCGGGAAGCGACGAGTCGCTCCAACGGATGGTACCGGTGGTCGAGAACCCCCAAGCCACCATCGGATCGCGCAAAACATAGCCATTTTCCGTGTAATGGTCGAGCCAAGCCGGATCATAGGTCTGAAACATGAACAAAGGCGCGGTAAAGCGGATGTGCAAACCAATCGAATACCCGGCAGGGGCCAGCAGGGCCAACTGATGCAGTTCGACATCCATACCAAGTTTAACAGACATGTCTTTTTCGCCAGGTTGCGATTCTTAAACTAACTTTAGAATGCCACCAGCAGTTGCACCAGAACTGATTCAAATTTCACTTCAATAGCCACGCCCAAGACATTGCCGTGTCTCAAAAAAGTCGTTTTCAGTGCTTTCTGGCTTAACCTACCCCCTATTAACCATGTTTGAAAATGGAGGGGCTGGCCCAAATGAAAAAGACCCGCGCAGTGCGCGGGCCTTTCATGAACCTTGCGGTTAAAGTCTTAGTCTTCCGAAGCTTCGAAAGCAGCGGTGCGAGCGTGGTCCGCAGCGCCTTTGGCCGACGGGTCACGATCAACGAACTCGATGATCGCCATCGGGGCCATGTCGCCATAGCGGAAGCCAGCTTTCAGAATACGGACATAGCCGCCCTGACGGGACGCGTAGCGCGGGCCAAGGATGGCGAACAGGCGCTCGGTGTGGATGTCTTGCTTCAACTGGGCATGAGCTTGACGGCGAGCGTGCAGATCGCCGCGCTTTGCCAAGGTGATCAGCTTTTCGATGATCGGACGCAGTTCCTTGGCTTTCGGCAAGGTGGTCTTGATCTGTTCGTGTTCAATCAGCGAACCAGCCATGTTCGCGAACATCGCCTTGCGGTGTTCGTGGGTGCGGTTCAGCTTGCGGTAGCCATTCGAGTGACGCATGGGTATCTCCTATTCGCGTGTTTTGCTTTGTGTTGCCAGATTGCGTTGATCCGGCTTCGTTGGGGCGGATTTGCCCATGTTTTCCCCGGCATCCCGGGCATTTGCGGGGGGCGCGAACGCCCCCCAAAGCTCTTAGAACTGGTCTTCGAAGCGTTTCGCCAGATCTTCGATATTTTCCGGCGGCCAGTCTTCGACTTCCATGCCCAGGTGCAGACCCATGCCCGACAGCACTTCCTTGATTTCGTTCAAGGACTTGCGGCCGAAGTTCGGGGTGCGCAGCATCTCGGCTTCGGTTTTCTGGATCAGATCGCCGATGTAGACAATGTTGTCGTTCTTCAGGCAGTTCGCCGAACGCACCGAAAGCTCCAGCTCGTCGACTTTCTTCAGCAGCAGCGGGTTGAACTCCAACCCTGCGTCCACTTCGCCAGCCTTGGCCGATTCCGGTTCGTCGAAGTTGACGAAGACCGCCAGTTGGTCCTGCAGAATGCGGGCGGCATAGGCCACAGCATCATCAGGGGTCAGCGAGCCATCGGTCTCGATCTTCATGGTCAGCTTGTCATAGTCCAGCACCTGACCTTCGCGGGTCGGCTGCACTTCGTAAGACACTTTCTTGACCGGCGAGTAGATAGCGTCGATCGGAATCAGGCCAATCGGGGCATCTTCCGGACGGTTTTTGTCAGCCGAGACATAGCCCTTGCCGGTCGAAACCGTCAGTTCCATGTAAACGTCGGCGCCATCGTCAAGGTGGCAAATCACGTGGTCCTTGTTCAGAACCTCGATCCCGTTGGTTTCCGAGATGTCACCAGCAGTGACAACGCCCGGGCCCTTGGCGGAGATCGACAGGCGCTTCGGCCCTTCGACTTCCATCTTCAGGCGAACGCCTTTCAGGTTCAGCACGATGTCGGTGACGTCTTCACGCACACCGGCGACCGAGGAGAACTCGTGCAGGACGTTGTCGATCTGCACGCTGGTGATCGCAGCACCTTGCAGCGACGACAGCAGTACGCGACGCAGCGCGTTGCCCAGCGTCAGACCAAAGCCGCGCTCCAGCGGTTCAGCGATGACGGTGGCGACGCGATTTGCGTCTGCCCCAGCCTTCACGACCAGCTGCTGCGGCTTGATGAGTTCCTGCCAATTCTTGTGGATCATGCTTTCGCCTCCATTCTTGTCACCTGCCCATGTCCCTAAGCCAGGTGACGCCCGAGGATCTGGAATCACGCAATCGGGCCGCGCGAAACCGCACGGCCCGATTGAAATAAAATTGCCTTAGACGCGGCGGCGCTTCGGCGGGCGGCAGCCGTTGTGAGCCAGCGGGGTCACATCACGGATCGAGGTGATGTTGAAGCCCACGGCAGCCAGCGCGCGCAGAGCCGATTCACGGCCCGAACCGGGGCCCTGCACTTCGACTTCCAGCGTCTTCACGCCATGTTCCTGTGCCTTGCGGCCCGCGTCTTCGGCGGCCATCTGAGCGGCGTAGGGGGTCGATTTCCGCGAACCCTTGAAGCCCATGGTGCCCGAGGACGACCAGGAGATGGCGTTGCCCTGAACGTCGGAGATCAGGATCTTGGTGTTGTTGAAGGACGAGTTCACGTGAGCAACGCCAGCGGCGATGTTCTTGCGCTCTTTTTTCTTCGTGCGGGTGGATTTGGTATCGCGTGCCATTGGTCCTACCCCTTATTTCTTCTTGCCAGCGATGGCTTTGGCCGGGCCCTTGCGGGTGCGCGCGTTGGTGTGCGTGCGCTGACCGCGGACCGGCAGGCCCTTACGGTGACGCAGGCCACGGTAGCAGCCGAGATCCATCAGACGCTTGATGTTCATCGACACTTCGCGACGCAGGTCGCCTTCGACGGTGAAGTTCGCATCGATGTATTCGCGGATCGCCAGAACTTCAGCATCGGTCAGCTGATTGACGCGACGTGCGGCATCAATGTTCAGCGCGGTGCAGATGTTTTGGGCGTTATGCGCGCCGATCCCTGCAATATACTGCAGAGAGATGATAACCCGCTTTTGGGTCGGGATGTTTACGCCAGCAATACGAGCCAAGGCGCTTGTCCTTTCGTTGCGGTTCCGTTGCACCAGAACCTTTTTTCACAACTGCCAGAGGCGACGCCTCTGACGACGATCTTCCCAAATAATGGGAAACCCGAACCACAGCGATTCCATGGCGGGACGCTGTGCTTTAGGGGCTTTCCCCCCGCCCGTCAAGCCGGGCCGGGCGGAATCTCAGGAGTTGTCAAGAACTTTCGCGACAGCCGCAGAAACGGCGCCCATTTCTGCCATGCCATCGATCTGACGCAGGCTTTTCTTTGCCCAGTAGTAGCCGATCAGCGGCGCAGTGTTCTTGTAATATTCGCGCAGGCGAATCTCGAAGACTTCCGGCGTGTCGTCCTTGCGCACGGGCTGCCCCTTAGCGCGGGCCTCATCGGCGCGCTTGACGATGCGACCAACCAAAGCCGTATCATCCACCACCAACTCGATCACCGCATCCAGGCTCAGGCCTTTGCGCGCCAACAGATCTGCCAAGGCATCGGCCTGCTTCAGCGTGCGCGGAAAACCGTCGAAGATGAACCCGCCCGGGGCCCCCTTTTCCAGCTTTTCCTCAATCAGGCCAATAACGATCTCGTCCGTCACCAGCGCGCCGCGCTCCATCACCTCGGCGACCTTGCGGCCCATCTCGGTGCCCGAAGACTTGGCCTCACGCAGCATGTCGCCGGTGGACAGCTGCACCATGCCGCGACCAGCGACCAGACGCTCGGCCTGCGTGCCCTTGCCCGCCCCCGGCGGACCAAGAAGGATGATGTTCGCCATGGATGTCCCTTAACGCCGTGCCGGAGCCTTGGGGGCACGCTTCTTGCCCCGCAGATTCGATTTCTCGATCAGGCCTTCATACTGATGCGCCAAGAGATGCGACTGAATCTGGTTGATGGTGTCCATCGTCACCGAGACCACGATCAACACCGAGGTGCCGCCGAAATAGAAGGGGATCGCGAACTGGCTGCGCAGCACTTCAGGCAGCAGACAGACAGCGGCAAGATAGGCCGAACCCAGAACCAGAACCCGGTTGACCACATATTCGAGGTAATCCTCGGTTTTGCGGCCGGGGCGGATGCCGGGAATGAAGCCATTCTGATCTTGCAGGTTCTTGGCCACCTCATCGACCTTGAAGGCCACGTTGTGGGTGTAGAAGTAGGCGAAGAACACGATCATGCCCACGAAGAACAACAGATACAGCGGCTGGCCGGGGCCGAAGTAGGCCAAAATCGTCGACATGATCGGCCCGGTCTGTGCACCAGAGAAGGTCGAGATCGTGATCGGCAACAGCAGCAGCGACGAGGCAAAGATCGCCGGAATGACGCCCGCGGGGTTAACCTTGATCGGCAAGTGCGAGGAGCCACCGTCGTAGATCTTCATGCCGACCTGACGACGGGGATACTGGATCGAAATCTTGCGCAGTGCGCGTTCCATGAAGACCACAGCGGCGATCACCACAACCACCATGACCAACACGCCGATGATGACCGGGGTCGAGATGACATTCGACCGGCCCATCGAGAAGAACTGCGCCAGCGCCGCCGGAATTTCCGCCACGATGCCAGTGAAAATGATAAGCGAGGTGCCGTTGCCGATGCCGCGGGCGGTGATCTGCTCGCCCAGCCACATCAGGAACATGGTGCCACCCACCAGCGTGATGACGCAGGAGGCGACGAAGAACGGTCCGGGCTCATGCGCCAGGCCACCCGCCTGAATGGACATCGCGATGCCATAGCCTTGGAACAACGCCAGCGCGACGGTCGCATAGCGCGTCCACTGGTTCATCTTCTTACGGCCTTGCTCGCCTTCTTTCTTCATCTGCTCCAGTGCCGGAATCATCGATGCCAGAAGCTGGATGATGATAGATGCCGAGATATAGGGCATGATGCCAAGGGCAAAGATCCCCATGCGGCTGATTGCGCCGCCGGTGAACATGTTCAGGATACCGCCCAGACCGGCCCCGGCATTCGACATGAAATCGCGCAGCGCCTGGCCGTCGATTCCCGGAACCGGAATATAGGTCCCAAGCCGGTAAACCATCAAAAGGCCAAGGGTAAAGAAGATGCGACTTCTCAGGTCGGTCGCCTTGCCAAGCGCGCCCCACGAGAGGTTCGCCGCCATTTGCTCTGCAGCAGATGCCATGTTTGGTCTCTTTCATGACAGCGCCGCCGAACCGTTCTCCGGTCGGCGGCGCGGGAAAACTCGGAAAGGATGTAAGCGGTCTTGCGGCCGCTCACAACCTCTTATTCAGCAGCAGCTGCAACCGTCAGCGAACCACCAGCGGCCTTGACCGCCTCGATCGCCGCGGCGGAGGCGCCGGTGACCACCAGTTTGACAGCCGACTTGATCTCGCCCTTGTTCAGGATGCGGATACCGTCGTGCTTGCCCTTGGTCAGGCCAGCGGCAACCAGAGCGTCTTCGTTGATCTCGGCCTTGGCGTCCAGCTTGCCCAGAGCGATGAATTTCTCGATCAGGCCCAGGTTGACAACGGCGAATTGCTTTTGGTTCGGCTTGTTGAAGCCGCGCTTCGGCAGACGACGGTACAGCGGCATCTGGCCGCCTTCGTAGCCGCCAATGGCGACACCCGAACGCGACTTCTGACCCTTGATACCACGGCCAGCGGTTTTACCCTTGCCCGAACCCGGACCACGCGCAACGCGCTTTTGCTTCTTGGCGGCGCCGGGATTGTCGGAAAGTTCATGCAGTTTCATGTCGCAAACTCCTATGCCGGAACTGCACCCACTGCGACGGCGGGGCAAACACGGCGTTTCTTGTTGATTCTATGACCCACAGGGCCACCGAGGGCGTATAGAGCGCTATGCCGGATCAATCAAGCCCAGTAGGGCGGGGTTCTCCCCCCGCCACTGACCTGTCACACTCGCGGGGCTGGGCTGACGCCTCAAGCGCCCGTCGGCCAGACAAAGCTCGGCTGCAATGCATTGTAGACCGGGCGGCCGTCCGTCGGGGCGTCATACCCTTTCGTCTCATCCCAGAAGGCGTGATAGGTGGCCTTCGGGAATTTCGCATCGTCATAGCCCATGACATTCGGCACCGCGACGCGGATGCGCTTTTGTTTGTCATCCAGCATCAGCGCTGCCCCGCAATCGGCGCAGACACAAATTTCCAAGGGGCCGTTCGGATTGTCCTTATTGAAGGGAACCCGCTTCATCTTTTCGGGATGATCGACGCTCACATCGCCATAATTAAAGAACGCAACATGGGTCGTGTGCTGGCCGGTCACCGATTTGCACACATTGCAATGACATTCGTGATTGTCGATGGGTTCAGCGCTTGCTGTCACATGCACATGGGCGCAGCCACCTGCGTATTTCGCCGCCATAATATCCTCCCTGAAATCACCCCGTCTACCGGGGCGCAGCTTTCAGCCTAGCACGGCTTTAGCCCATGGGAAGATTCGTTTCACGCAAATGAAAACGCCCCAAGGTTTCCCTTGGGGCGCCAGATTGTAGGGCGGGTCGATTAACCCACCAAACAGTTAGCCGCGCTCTTCGATGATCTGAACGAGGTGGCTGATCTTGTTCACCATGCCGCGGACGGAAGGGGTATCTTCCAGTTCACGGGTGCGGTTCATCTTGTTCAGGCCCAAACCTTTCAGGGTCGCGGTCTGAACAGCCGGGCGGCGGGCGGCCGAAGCCACCTGCTTGACGACGATGGTCTTCTTGGCGGTCATGATCAGGCCTCCACGGTTTCAGCAGCGGGCTTGTTCAGGATCTCGGCCACCTTCTTGTTGCGGCGAGCCGCAACTTGACGGGGCGAGGTCTCTGCTTTCAGACCGTCGATGGTGGCGCGGATCATGTTGTAGGGGTTCTGCGAGCCGATCGACTTCGCAACAACGTCCTGCAGACCCAACATTTCGAAGACAGCGCGCATCGGGCCGCCGGCGATGATGCCGGTACCGGCCACAGCCGAGCGCATCACGACTTTACCGGCGCCATGACGGCCTTCCATGTCGTGGTGCAGCGTGCGGGCGTCCTTCAAGGGCACGCGGATCATCTGGCGCTTGGCCTGTTCCGTTGCCTTGCGGATCGCTTCCGGCACTTCCTTGGCTTTACCCTTGCCGAAGCCGACGCGACCTTTTTGGTCGCCGACCACGACGAGTGCCGCAAAGCCAAAGCGCTTGCCGCCTTTTACGGTTTTGGAAACACGGTTGATTGCGACCAGACGGTCAGCAAATTCCGGGGTTTCCTCGGGCCGGTTATCGCGGCGATCATTGCCACCACGATTGTCCCGACGGTTTTCACGTTCTGCCATTTTTCAACTCCTCAGAACTTCAGGCCGCCTTCACGGGCAGCATCGGCCAAAGCCTTGATCTTGCCGTGAAAGAGGAAACCGCCGCGATCGAAGTAGCACTCTTCGATACCGGCCTTCTTGGCGCGCTCGGCGATGGTGGCACCCACCTTCGTCGCCGCTTCCAGGTTGTTTTTGCCCACGAAGCCCAGATCCTTTTCGAGGGTCGAGGCCGCAGCAACCGTCACGCCCTTGGCGTCGTCGATCAGCTGAACGCTGATGTTCTTCGACGAGCGGTGAACGGACAGGCGGAGACGGCCATTGGCCATCGCCTTGATTTTGTTCCGAACGCGCAGGCGGCGCTTGAGGAACAGCTCTCTTTTGGTGTTCGCCATTGTTGCGCTCCTTACTTCTTCTTACCTTCCTTGCGGAAGACGAACTCGCCCTTATAGCGGATGCCTTTGCCCTTGTAGGGCTCGGGCTTGCGCCATTCGCGGATGTTCGCTGCGACCTGACCAACTTGCTGTTGGTCAATGCCTTCCACAACGATTTCGGTCTGCTTCGGAGAGGTCACGGTGATGCCGGCGGGAACCTCGAAGTTGACTTCGTGGCTGTAACCCAGCGACAGTTTCAGGATATTGCCAGCCACCGCAGCGCGATAACCAACACCCTGAATTTCCATTTCCTTCTTGAAGCCGGTGCTGACGCCGATGACCAGATTTTCGATCATCGAGCGCGACATGCCCCACTGTTGACGGGCGATCTTCGAGGCGCCACGAGGCGTCACTTTGATCGTGTCATTTTCCAGGGTCAGCGTGACATTGTCACCAGCGGTGAAGCTGCGGGTGCCCTTGGGGCCTTTGACTTCGACGGTCTGGCCAGAGATCGTGGCCGAAACGCCTTTGACAAGGGCGACGGGTTTTTTGCCGATACGAGACATTCAACCCCTCCTTAGAACACGGTGCAAAGCACTTCGCCGCCAACATTGGCCGCCCGTGCATTTGCATCCGACATGACGCCTTTCGGCGTGGAGACGATGGAGATACCCAGGCCATTGCGGACCGAGGGGATATCCTTGACGCCCATATACACACGACGGCCGGGCTTCGACACGCGCTTAACTTCGCGGATCACCGGGGTACCTTCGTAGTATTTCAGGCTGATTTCAAACTCGCCCTGGCCGTTGGCCGTGGCTTTCTTTTCGTAGCCGCGGATGTAGCCTTCCGACAGAAGCACGTCCAGAACACGGGCGCGCAGGGTCGAAGCGGGGGTCGACACGGTCGACTTGCCACGCATCTGGCTGTTGCGGATACGGGTCAGCATATCGCCAATCGGATCGTTCATCGACATATCGCGATCTCCTTACCAGCTCGACTTGACCATGCCAGGGATCTGACCGAACGAGGCCAGTTCCCGCAGCATAATGCGCGAGAGTTTCAGTTTGCGATAGAACGCATGCGGACGACCGGTCAGCTGGCAGCGGTTGTGGATCCGCGTTGCCGACGAGTTGCGGGGCATCTGGGCCAGTTTCAGAGTCGCTTTGAAACGCTCTTCAACGGGCTTCGACTGGTCGTTGATCACCGCTTTCAGCGCAGAGCGCTTGGAAGCATGCTGCTTCACAAGAGCGGCGCGCTTCACTTCGCGGTTCACCATGGATTTCTTTGCCATATTATCGGTTCCTCGCGCTTACGACGTGAAGGGCATGTTGAATTCCTTCAACAGCGCCTTGGCTTCCGCGTCGGTCTTGGCGGTGGTGCAGATGATGATGTCCATGCCGAGGATCTCATCGACTTTGTCGAAGTTGATCTCGGGGAACACGATTTGCTCTTTCAGGCCCATGGCATAGTTGCCGCGGCCATCAAAAGACGTGCCCTTGACGCCGCGGAAGTCGCGGACGCGGGGAAGGGCAACCGTGATCAGACGGTCAAGGAATTCATACATCCGGTCGCCACGCAGGGTAACCTTGCAGCCGAGCGGCATTTCCTCGCGAACGCGGAAACCAGCGATCGACTTTTTGGCCTTGGTGATGACAGCCTTCTGGCCGGCGATCGCGCTGAGTTCTTCAGCAGCGGTCTTGACCTTCTTGGTGTCCTTCACGGCCTCGCCGACACCCATGTTCAGGACGATCTTGTCCAGCTTGGGGATCTGCATGTCGTTCTTGTAGCCGAACTCGGCCTTGAGGGCAGCGCGGATCTTGGCCTGGTACATGGCCTTGAAACGCGGGGTGTAATTGGCTTGATCCAGCATCAGATCGCCTCCCCGGTGGTCTTGGCGAAACGCACCTTCTTGTCGCCTTCCATGCGGAAACCGACGCGGGTGGCTTTGCCGTTCTTGTCCATCAGTGCCAGGTTCGACAGCTCGATCGGCATGGCTTTCGCCAGACGGCCGCCCTGCGACGCTTGTGACTGCTTGGTGTGACGGATCGCGACGTTGACGCCCTCGACCACGGCTTTGTTTGCGGACGGGTTCACCGAGGAGATTTCCCCCTGCTTGCCCTTGTCCTTGCCGGTGATCACGACGACCTTGTCGCCCTTACGGAGTTTAGCAGCCATTACAGCACCTCCGGCGCAAGCGAGATGATCTTCATGAAGTTCTTTGCACGCAGCTCGCGCACGACCGGCCCGAAGATACGGGTACCGACCGGTTCGCCCTGATTGTTCAGGATGACGGCGGCATTGCGATCAAAGCGGATCGAGGTGCCATCTTCACGGCGAACTTCTTTGGCGGTGCGAACGACAACAGCCTTACGGACGTCACCTTTCTTAACACGGCCCTTCGGAATGGCTTCCTTCACCGAAACAACGATGATGTCACCGACCGAAGCATAACGGCGGTGCGAACCGCCCAGAACCTTGATGCACTGCACCCGGCGAGCGCCGGAGTTGTCAGCAACATCCAGATTCGTTTGCATCTGAATCATTTGGTTTCTCCCGACCTTTGGAGACCATTAACCGGCCCCCAGGGTTTCGATTAGCGGAAGACAACCGTCAGCGAGGCCTCAGGCCTCGACGACGACTGTCCAACGTTTGGATTTCGAAATCGGCGCGCACTCTTCAATGCGAACAGTGTCACCGATCTTGAACTTGTTTTCCGCATCGTGAGCGCGATATTTCTTCGACTTACGAACGGTCTTTTGCAGCAGCGGGTGCTTAAAACGACGTTCCACCAAAACGGTGATGGTCTGTTCGTTCTTGTCCGAGGTGACAACACCCTGCAGGATACGTTTCGGCATGGCGGTTCCCCTTACTTCGCAGCTTCAGCAGCTTTTTGGACGAGCACGGTCTTGATGCGAGCGACGTCACGACGGACAGCGCGCATGCGAGCAGTGTTTTCCAGCTGGTTGGTGGCGGCTTGGAAGCGCAGGTTGAACGCCTCCTTCTTCAGCGCAACGAGGTTCTCGCGCAGCGCTTCGGGGGTTTTCCCGTGCAGTTCTTTGGCGTTCATGCGCCTCTTCCTTTCACAATCACCAGACGGCCCCCAAAGTGATTTCAGGGTTACCGTTGATCTGGCGGATCAATGACAAACCAACGATTCGCGGTTGCCCGGAATCGTGGATAGCGCCGTATAGGGGGGAAGCCCCGCCGCAGCAAGGAGTATTTGGCCTTAGGCCCAACCATAGTTGAAGCTAACCGAGATCCGCTCTTCTTCCGACATGTTCATCGGCACCTCGTGGCGCAGCCAGCTTTCCCACAAGAGCATCTCGCCCACCTCGGGTTTCACATACACAAACGGCTGGAGCGCTTCGGCGGCGTCCTTCTTGCGCAAGGGCGACATCATCATCATCGCCAAGCGCGGGTCTTCCAGCTTCAGTGCGGACGTGCCGTCGGGCATGGAGACATAGGTGGTGCCAGAGATCACCGAATGTGGGTGGATGTGGCTGGAATGGGTGCCGCCTTCGGGCAGGATGTTGATCCAGAAGGCGTTGCATTTCAGCTTCTTGCCCTGAAGGTCAAATCCCAGCGCCTCACAGAAGGCCGCCACATGTTTGTCCAGGGCCTTTTCCAAATCGCCAAAGATCGGCGCGCGCCACGGCAGATCATCCAGCGAGGCGTAGGAGGTGTAACCCGGATAGCCTTCGCGCTCGCACCATTCCTGCCCCGCCTCATCATCTTCGGCGATAGCAAGGCAGGTCGATTTCAGCTCCTCATAATCCACCTTCTTCTTGGCCAGATCATTCAGTTTGGCACGGTAAAGCGGGGTGACGAACAGATTGGTGACAGAGGACATCGGGGGCTCCTGCAAGGATCGATTTCGCTCGTCCTTCCACAAGGCGGACAATGGCGCAAGATGGCAAAGCGATGCAGCCGTGAAGGTCTGGCGCCCCTGCCCCACTCGGGAGAGGGCGCATAGCAAAAGGCCCCACCGTCGCCGGCGGGGCCTTTGTAACTTGAACCGGGGGCTGCCCGCGCATTTTCGATGAAAATCCGCTAGACCGCACTGGTTTTGCCCGAGGGCAAAACCTTACCAGTCTTCTTTGGCCACGATACGGGTGGTGACCGGCAGCTTCATCGCGCCGAGACGCAGGGCTTCACGTGCGATCACTTCGGACACGCCGTCGATCTCGAACATGATACGGCCCGGCTTGACCTTGGAAACCCAACGGTCGGTCGAACCTTTACCCTTACCCATACGAACTTCGATGGGCTTGGCGGAAACCGGCAGATCCGGGAAAATACGGATCCAAACACGGCCCTGACGCTTCATGTGACGGGTGATCGCGCGGCGAGCCGCTTCGATCTGACGGGCCGACACACGCTCCGGCTCGGTCGCTTTCAGGGCGAACGAACCGAAGTTCAGGAGGAAACCGCCCTTGGCTTCGCCATGGATCCGGCCTTTGAAGGCCTTGCGGAATTTTGTACGCTTAGGTTGCAGCATAACTTTACCTCCTTACGCGCGTTCGCGGTCGCGGCGAGGACCGCGCGGAGCGGGGCCATCAGCGGCTTCAGCGAGGCGGCGGTCATGGGCCTGCGGATCATGCTCAAGGATTTCGCCTTTGAAGATCCAGACCTTCACACCGATGATACCATAGGGCGTCATGGCTTCCGACAGCGCATAGTCGATGTCGGCGCGCAGGGTGTGCAACGGCACACGGCCTTCGCGGTACCATTCGGTCCGGGCGATTTCAGCACCGCCAAGGCGGCCCGACACGTTCACACGGATGCCGAGGGCGCCCATGCGCATCGCGTTCTGCACGCCACGCTTCATAGCGCGACGGAAGGACACGCGGCGTTCCATCTGCTGGGCGATCGATTCAGCAACGAGCTGAGCGTCCAGTTCCGGCTTGCGCACTTCGACGATGTTCAGGTGCAGTTCGGACTTGGTGAAGACGTTCAGCTTCTTGCGAAGCGTCTCGATGTCTGCACCTTTTTTGCCGATGATCACGCCCGGACGTGCAGTGTGAATGGTCACACGGCACTTTTTGTGCGGACGCTCGATGATGACGCGCGAGATACCAGCAGCCTTGCACTCTTCATGCACGAATTCGCGCATCTTGAGGTCTTCGAGCAGCAGGTTGCCGTAGTCTTTCGACTCAGCGAACCAGCGGCTGTCCCAGGTGCGGTTGACCTGGAGGCGCATCCCAATCGGGTTAACCTTCTGACCCATTATGCAGACTCCCCGACTTGACGCACCTTGATGGTGATCTCGCTGAACGGTTTCATGATCTTGCCGAAACGGCCACGGGCACGCGGGCGACCGCGCTTCATGACCAGGTTCTTGCCGACCCAGGCTTCGGCGACGACAAGGCTGTCAACGTCGAGGTTGTGGTTGTTTTCCGCATTGGCGATGGCCGACTGCAGGCACTTCTTCACGTCACCGGCGATGCGGCGCTTGGAGAAGGTCAGATCGGCAAGAGCCTTTTCAACCTTCTTGCCGCGGATCAGACCGGCGACAAGATTCAGTTTCTGCGGCGAGGTGCGAAGCATACGGGCGATCGCCTGTGCTTCGTTGTCCGCCAAGCGGCGCGGATTCTTTTCCTGACCCATGGCTTACTTCCTCTTGGCTTTTTTGTCGGCGGCGTGACCGTAGTAGGTCCGCGTCGGCGAATATTCACCGAACTTTTGGCCGATCATTTCTTCGGTCACAGCAACCGGCACATGCTTTTTGCCGTTATAGACGGCGAAAGTCAGGCCAACAAACTGCGGCAGGATGGTGGAACGACGCGACCAGATCTTGATCACTTCGTTCTTGCCCGAGGCTTTCGCGGTCTCTGCCTTTTTCAAGACATAACCGTCTACGAACGGGCCTTTCCAGATGGAACGTGCCATGGATTAGCGCCCTTTCTTCTTGGCGTGACGCGAACGGACGATCAGCGAATCCGATGCCTTCGGTTTGCGGGTCTTGTTGCCCTTGGTCCCCTTACCCCATGGGGTAACCGGGTGACGACCACCAGAGGTCCGGCCTTCACCACCACCATGCGGGTGGTCGATCGGGTTCATGGCAACGCCGCGAACCGTCGGGCGAACACCGAGGTGACGCATACGGCCGGCTTTACCGAAGTTCTGGTTCGAGTTGTCGGGGTTCGACACGGCACCGATGGTGGCCATGCATTCCTGACGGACCATGCGCAGTTCGCCCGACGAAAGGCGGATCTGAGCATAGGAACCATCACGACCAACGAACTGAGCGTAGGTGCCTGCAGCGCGCGCCAGCTGGCCGCCCTTGCCGGGCTTCAGCTCGACGTTGTGCACGATGGCACCGATCGGCATGCCCGAGAAAGGCATGGCGTTGCCCGGCTTCACGTCGACCTTGGCGCCAGCGATCACGCTGTCACCCACGGCCAAACGCTGCGGGGCAAGAATATAAGCAAGCTCACCGTCCGTGTAACGAACGAGGGCGATGAACGCGGTGCGGTTGGGATCGTATTCGATCCGCTCGACCACAGCGGCCATGTCAAATTTGGTGCGCTTGAAGTCCACAACGCGGTACAGACGCTTTGCGCCGCCGCCTTTGTGCCACATCGTGATACGTCCGGTGTTGTTCCGGCCACCCGTTTTGGTCAAACCCTCAGTAAGGGATTTGACCGGACGGCCTTTCCACAGCTCCGAACGGTCGATCAGAACCAGCCCACGCTGGCCTGGCGTCGTCGGTTTATACGACTTAAGTGCCATGTTCTCTGTCTTCCGTCAGCTATCGGGCCTTACGACCCGGGTTAAGGGCCCCGAAGGTCCCCGGTTCAGACAGGTTTTCACCTGTCGATTCGATAAAAACCCACGGCCCCGGAAACCCGGGGCCGCGAGATTCGCTGCCAACTATCAGAGGCCGGTGGAAACGTCGATGGTGTTTCCAGCTTCCAGCATGACATAGGCTTTTTTCTTGTCGCTGCGCTCGCCAGCGCGGCCACGGAACTTCTTGGCCTTGCCTTTGGCGACCACGGTGTTCACGGCCTTGACCTTCACACCAAAGATGGCCTCAACGGCTTCTTTGATCTGCGGCTTGGTCGCGTCCATGGCGACCTGGAACACAACCGCACCAGCTTCCGAGGCCATGGTGGCCTTTTCCGTGATGATCGGCTTTTTGATCAGGTCGTAATGTTCGGGTTTCGCGCTCATTTCAGACGAGCCTCCAGAGCTTCGATACCTGCTTTGGTGATCACCAGGGTGTCACGCTTCAGGATATCATAGACGTTTGCGCCGATGGTCGGCAGCACGTCGATGCCGTCGATGTTGCGGGCCGCCAGCGCGAAGTTCGCGTCAACGTTTGCACCATCGATGACCAGAACGCGCTTCCAGCCCAGCTCCGTCGCCATTTTTGCCAGGTTGGCGGTCTTGGCTTCGGCCATGGTGGCCACATCCAAAATCACCAGCTCGCCGGCTTTCGCCTTGGCAGACAGCGCATGGCGCAGGCCAAGCGCGCGGAACTTCTTCGGCAGGTCATGAGCGTGCGACCGCGGGGTCGGGCCCTTTACAACGCCACCGTGACGGAAGATCGGGGCTTTCTTGGAACCGTGACGAGCGCCGCCGGTGCCTTTCTGGCGATAGATCTTCTTGGTCGAGTACGACACTTCCCCACGGGTCAGCGTCGAGTGGGTGCCAGCTTGGGCACGCGCCCGCTGCCAGCGCACCACACGGTGCAGGATGTCGGCGCGCGGCTCGAGGCCGAACAGCGCTTCGTCCAGATCGATGGAACCGGCTTTGCCGCCGTCCAGCTTGATCACATCAAGTTTCATGCTTCACCCCCTTCGGCGGCAGCAGGTGCTGCGGCAGCAGCCGAGCGAATGGCGGCCGGCAGCGGAAGACCAGCCGGAGCGGCTTTCTTCACAGCGTCCTTGACGGTGACCCAGCCACCCTTCGACCCGGGGACAGCACCCTTGATCATCAGAAGGCCGCGTTCCGCGTCAGTGCGGACCACTTGCAGGTTCTGGGTGGTGGTACGAACGGCACCAAGATGGCCAGCCATCTTCTTGCCCTTGAACACCTTGCCCGGATCCTGGCACTGGCCGGTCGAACCGTGCGAACGGTGCGAAACCGACACACCGTGCGAAGCACGCAGACCACCGAAGTTGTGACGCTTCATCGCACCAGCAAAGCCTTTACCGATCGAGGTACCGGCGATGTCAACGAACTGACCTGCCAGATAGTGTTCAGCGGTGATTTCCGCGCCCACTTCGATCAGGTTGTCAGCCGACACGCGGAATTCCGCGATCTTGCGCTTCGGAGCCACGTTCGCCTTGGCGAAGTGGCCACGCTGCGCGGCCGTGGTGTTCTTGGCCTTGGCAGAGCCAGCGCCGAGCTGAACAGCGGTGTAGCCGTCCTTGTCAGCGGTGCGCTGCGCCACGACCTGAAGATTGTCGAGTTGCAGAACGGTCACCGGCACCTGGGTGCCGTTTTCCAGAAACAGCCGGGTCATGCCCAGCTTCTTAGCGATAACGCCAGAACGCATGTCTCTGCTCCCTTACACTTTGATCTCGACATCCACGCCAGCGGCGAGGTCGAGCTTCATCAGCGCGTCCACGGTCTGGGGGGTCGGATCTACGATGTCGAGGAGACGCTTGTGCGTGCGGATTTCCCACTGGTCGCGCGACTTCTTGTCGATGTGCGGACCACGGAGAACCGTGAATTTCTCGATCTTGTTCGGCAGCGGGATCGGGCCGCGAACGGTGGCACCGGTGCGCTTGGCCGTGGAGACGATTTCCTGGGTGCTGGCGTCCAGCACGCGGTAATCGAAGGCCTTGAGCCGAATGCGAATGGTTTGACCTTGCATCAGTTCTTCCTTCCGAACGTAAACACAGGCGGGATGCCCGGCTCATAGGTTCGCTTTGTGAATAGTCGAAAGCGCGATTCTCCATACGGAGCCGCGCCGGGCGTCTCTATAGTCACGCCCCCTACATCGCAAGCAGATTCTCAAACAATCTTTGGCCCAATTGGTCAGCACAGGTTGCCTTCGGCGCCTGCTGTACCACCTATGCCCGCGACCTGCCACCCGACCCAAGCGGACCGAAACAGATGACCCACCTGCACCTTATCCTCGGCGACCAGTTAAGCCACGACTTGCCGACGCTGAAAGATCTGCGGCCTGCCGACGATGTCGTTCTGATGGCCGAGGTGAGGGAGGAGACGGGCTATGCCCCGCATCACAAACAGAAGATTGCGCTGATCCTGTCAGCCATGCGCCATTTCGCCGAGGAACTGCGGGCCAAGGGCGTGACTGTTGACTACGTTCGCCTCGACGATCCGGCGAACAGCCACAGCTTCACCGGCGAGGCCGCCCGCGCCGTTGTCCGTCATGCCTGCGACGCGGTGATCGTCACCGAACCCAGCGAATGGCGGGTGCAAGAGATGATCACGGGGTGGCCCGCCGCTCTTGGCCTACCCGTTCACATTTTACCCGACAGCCGTTTTCTTTGTTCCCGCACTCAATTCGCCACTCTCGCTCATGCCGGGAAAACCGGGCGGATGGAGTATTTCTACCGTGAAATGCGTCGCAGAACCGGGCTTTTGATGCACGGCGATGCGCCAGAGGGCGGACAATGGAATTTCGACCCCGAAAACCGCAAACCGCTGCCAAAGGGCACCGCCCTGCCCGACCGCCTGCGCTTTGACCCCGACACGATCACCCGCGACGTGCTTGACCTTGTTGCGCAGACCTTTCCCAACAATTTCGGTGATCTTGAACCCTTTGGCTGGCCTGTCACCCGCGCCGAGGCGCTATCGGCGCTGGACCACTTCATCACCGTGGCACTGCCGCGCTTCGGGGATGTGCAGGACGCCATGAAGGCCGGAGAGGATTTTCTCTACCACAGCCTGCTTTCCCCGGCCCTGAACATCGGCCTTCTGACGCCGTTAGAGGTGTGTGCCGCGGCAGAGGCAACCTATCATCGCGGCGAGGCACCGTTGAATGCCGTCGAAGGGTTCATCCGCCAAATTCTTGGCTGGCGGGAATTTGTGCGTGGCATCTATTGGCTGGAAATGCCGGGATATGCCGCAACCAATGCGCTGGGTGCAGACCGCGCGCTGCCCGATCTCTACTGGACCGGGAAGACCCAAATGCGCTGCATGGCACAGGTGATCGATGGCACCCAGCGCACCGCCTATGCCCACCATATTCAACGGCTGATGGTGACCGGCAACTTTGCGCTTCTGGCCGGGATTGCCCCGGCTGCGGTGGAAGAATGGTATCTCGCCGTCTATGCCGATGCCTTTGACTGGGTGGAACTGCCGAACACCCACGGCATGGTGCTGCATGCAGATGGCGGACGGATCGGGTCCAAGCCCTATGCTGCCTCGGGTGCCTATATCAACCGGATGTCGGACTACTGCGGTGGCTGCTTTTATGACGTGAAAGAGAAGCTGGGCCCAAAAGCCTGCCCGTTCAACTACCTGTACTGGGATTTCATCGACCGCCACGAAGCCCGCTTTGCCAAGAATCCGCGGATGGCCATGCCGGTCAAAGGCCTGCGCGCCATGGATCCGGGCCGCCGTGCCGACATCCGGGCCGAGGCGACCCGGTTCCTGAACACGCTTCCGGCGACGGATTGGCCGCGCGCCAAATAAAAAGGCCGCCCGGAGGCGGCCTTTCCAATGACCTTGCGGCCAAATCAGTCGATGATCTTCAACACGCCATTCGCGGGCGCGTCTCGGGATCATCAGTCGATGATCTTCGACACGACGCCTGCGCCAACGGTGCGGCCGCCTTCACGGATGGCGAAGCGCAGCTTCTCTTCCATCGCGATCGGAGCGATCAGCGTCACGTTGAACTTCAGGTTGTCGCCCGGCATCACCATCTCGGTGCCAGCCGGCAGCTCAACCGTCCCGGTCACGTCCGTGGTGCGGAAGTAGAACTGCGGGCGGTAGTTCGCGAAGAACGGCGTGTGACGGCCGCCTTCTTCCTTGGTCAGGATGTAGGCTTCAGCTTCGAACTTGGTGTGCGGGTTCACCGACTTCGGCTTGCACAGCACCTGGCCACGTTCCACGCCTTCACGGTCGATACCGCGCAGCAGAACGCCGACGTTGTCGCCAGCTTCACCGCGGTCCAGCAGTTTGCGGAACATTTCAACACCGGTGCAGACCGACTTCTTGGTCTCACGGATGCCGACGATTTCAACTTCGTCGCCGACGTTGATCACGCCACGCTCCACACGGCCGGTCACAACCGTGCCACGGCCCGAGATCGAGAACACGTCTTCGATCGGCATCAGGAACGGCTGGTCAACAGCACGTGCCGGGGTCGGGATGTAGCTGTCAACAGCCGCCATCAGCGCGCGGATCGAGTCTTCACCGATGTCCTTGCGCTCGCCGATCATGGCCTGGTGAGCCGAACCCTTGACGATCGGAATGTCATCGCCGGGGTATTCGTACGACGAGAACAGCTCGCGCAGTTCCATCTCAACCAGTTCGATCAGTTCGGCGTCATCAACAAGGTCAACCTTGTTCATGTAGCACACCATGTAGGGGATACCCACCTGACGGCCGAGCAGAATGTGCTCGCGGGTCTGCGGCATCGGGCCGTCCGAAGCGGCGCAAACCAGAATGGCGCCGTCCATCTGTGCAGCACCGGTGATCATGTTCTTCACATAGTCAGCGTGGCCGGGGCAGTCGACGTGCGCGTAGTGACGTGCTTCGGTCTCATATTCCACGTGCGCGGTCGAGATCGTGATCCCACGAGCCCGCTCTTCCGGGGCGCCGTCAATCTGGTCGTAGGCGCGGAATTCACCAAAATACTTGGTGATCGCAGCCGTCAGCGTCGTCTTGCCGTGGTCAACGTGGCCGATCGTGCCGATGTTGACGTGCGGTTTGTTCCGTTCAAACTTTGCCTTTGCCATTTGGCAAACTCCTTATTTGGTTGTCGGTGATGCCGGACTGAAGCCCGGCCTACGGGGTGGTAGGGCGGGCTTCAGCCCGCCACACCGGTTAGGCGTATTTCTTCTGGATCTCTTGCGAGATGTTCTCCGGAACCGCGTCGTAGTGGTCGAACTCCATCGAGAACACAGCGCGACCCGAGGTCATCGAACGCAGCTGGTTGATGTAGCCGAACATGTTCGCCAGCGGAACCATCGACGAGATGACGTTCGCGTTGCCGCGACTGTCCTGACCGGTCACCATGCCCCGACGCGAGGTCAGGTCGCCGATGACGCCGCCGGTGTATTCTTCCGGGGTGACGACTTCGACTTTCATGATCGGTTCGAGCAGCTTGGCGCCTGCCTTTTTCAGACCTTCGCGCATTGCAGCGCGCGAGGCGATTTCGAAGGCGAGGACCGAGGAGTCAACGTCGTGGAACGCGCCGTCGATCAGCGAGACCTTGAAGTCGATCACCGGGAAGCCTGCGAGCGGGCCCGAGTCCATGACGGACTTGATGCCTTTTTCGACGCCGGGGATGTATTCCTTCGGAACCGCACCACCAACAATCTTCGTCTCGAACGAATAGCCTTCGCCCGGCTCGGTCGGGGTGATGATCAGCTTCACGCGTGCGAACTGGCCGGTACCACCGGTCTGTTTCTTGTGCGTGTAGTCGATCTCATGCTCGCGCGAGATGGTTTCGCGATAAGCCACCTGCGGCGCACCGATGTTCGCCTCGACCTTGAACTCGCGACGCATACGGTCAACGAGGATGTCGAGGTGAAGTTCGCCCATGCCCTTCATGATGGTCTGGCCCGATTCGATATCGGTTTCGACGCGGAAGGACGGGTCTTCGGCAGCCAGACGGGCCAAAGCGATGCCCATCTTTTCTTGGTCGGCCTTGGTCTTCGGTTCCACAGCGATTTCGATAACCGGAACCGGGAAGGTCATGGTTTCGAGAACGACGGGGTTTGCCGGATCGCAAAGCGTGTCACCGGTGGTGGTCTCTTTCAGGCCGCCCAGTGCGATGATGTCGCCTGCGAAGGCTTCGGTGATTTCCTCACGCTCGATGGCGTGCATCATCATCATACGGCCAACGCGCTCGCGGCGCTCTTTGGTCGCGTTCATCATCGCATCGCCCTTGGCCAGCTTGCCCGAATAGATCCGGGTGAAGGTCAAGGAGCCAACGAAGGGGTCGTTCATGATCTTGAACGCCAGAGCCGAGAAGGGCTGCGCATCATCGGCCGAACGGGCAATGTTGCGGGTTTCCGTCTCGTCGCCCGGAGCGAAGCCCATGTAGGGCGGCACGTCCAGAGGCGAAGGCAGATAGTCGATCACGGCGTTCAGAAGGGGCTGCACGCCCTTGTTCTTGAATGCCGAACCAGCCATCACCGGGATGAAGTCGATGGCGAGCGTCCCCTTGCGGATCAGCGCGCGCAGCGTGTCAGCATCCGGCTCGTTGCCTTCCAGATAGGCTTCCATCGCGGCGTCATCCTGACCAACTGCCGTTTCCAGCAGGTTCAGGCGCCATTCGTCAGCCGAATCCTTCAGCTCAGCGCGGATCGGCTGGCGAACCCAGGAGGCCCCCAGATCTTCGCCCTGATAGACCCACTCTTCCATGGTGACGAGGTCAATGATGCCTTCCAGCTTGTCCTCGGCCCCGATCGGCAATGCGATCGGCATGGCGTTGGCGCCGGTGCGGTCCTTGATCATCTTCACGCAGTTGAAGAAGTCTGCGCCGGTCTTGTCCATCTTGTTGACGAACACGATCCGCGGAACCTTGTAGCGGTCAGCCTGACGCCACACGGTTTCGGTCTGGGGTTCCACGCCGGCGTTGCCGTCGAGAAGAACCACAGCGCCGTCCAGAACGGCCAGCGAACGTTCCACTTCGATGGTGAAGTCAACGTGGCCGGGGGTGTCGATGATGTTGAAACGGAACTTCGTAGCCTTGTCACCAAGACCCGCGTTCGAATCAATCTGACGGTTCCAGAACGTGGTCGTGGCAGCCGAAGTGATGGTGATGCCGCGCTCTTGTTCCTGTTCCATCCAGTCCATGGTCGCGGCGCCGTCGTGGACTTCGCCGATCTTGTGGGACTTGCCGGTGTAGTAAAGGATGCGTTCCGAAGTCGTGGTCTTGCCCGCGTCGATGTGGGCAATGATCCCGAAGTTGCGGTAACGCTCAAGCGGATAATCGCGTGCCATGATGACCCCTTACCAGCGGTAGTGGCTGAACGCTTTGTTCGCGTCGGCCATCTTGTGGGTGTCTTCCCGCTTTTTGACGGCGGTGCCACGGTTGTTCACGGCATCCGACAGCTCGGCAGCCAGACGCTCTTCCATGGTGTTTTCGTTGCGCTTGCGGGCAGCGGTGATGAGCCAGCGGATCGCAAGAGCTTCGCGACGCTCGGTGCGGACTTCGACCGGAACCTGATAGGTGGCACCACCGACGCGGCGCGAACGCACTTCGACGGACGGTTTCACGTTGTTCAGGGCTTCGTGGAAGCATTCGACCGGCTCGCGCTTCAGCTTGGACTGAACGCGGTCAAGGGCGCCATAAACGATGCCTTCTGCGATCGACTTTTTGCCGTCGAGCATCAGGTTGTTCATGAACTTGGTCAGAACCTTATCGCCATACTTGGCGTCAGGCAGAATTTCGCGCTTCTCAGCGGCGTGACGACGGGACATCTGTTATCTCCTCACTTCGGACGCTTAGCGCCATACTTCGAACGGCGCTGACGACGTTCTTTGACGCCCTGGGTATCCAGCACGCCGCGAAGGATGTGGTAACGGACGCCCGGAAGGTCTTTCACACGGCCGCCGCGGATCAGAACAACCGAGTGCTCTTGCAGGTTGTGCTTTTCGCCGGGGATGTAGGAGATGACCTCGAAGCCGTTGGTCAGGCGGACCTTCGCAACTTTCCGCATAGCGGAGTTCGGCTTTTTCGGGGTGGTGGTGTAAACGCGGGTGCAAACCCCACGCTTTTGCGGGCAGGATTCCAGGTGCTGAGACTTGGACTTCCGTACCAGGGCTTCCCGGGGCTTCCGGATAAGCTGTTGGATCGTCGGCATCAAACTTCCTCGTGTTGCCCCTCTCGGGGCGGTGTCAATACTCGCCCCGGATCCGGGGCGCTGCTTCTCGACGGGTGGTTTGCGCCTTCGCAAAACACCGAAACCCGCATATGCTCCCCTTTCGGGCAGCGATGCGGAGAATTTCAGAGGATCGGGGCTCGCGCCCGGATCATGGCCACATCAAGCAATCAGAACCCGCCCGCCGGAGAATCCGAGCAGGAGGGTTGCGCGGCTGATACGCAGAGTCGCTTGGGATGTCAACCTTTGGCCGCCCGCGCCGCCTGCCGCAGCGCCCTTTCGCGGAAGAGCGTATAGATGCCCGAAGCCACCACAACGCCCGCACCCACCACCGTCCAACCATCGGGCAGGTCGCCAAAGGCGACAAAGCCCAAACCAATCGCCCACAGAAGTGAAGTATAGCGGAATGGGGCTACCACCCCGATGTCGCCAGACCGCATTGCGGTAACGGCGCAAAGATAGCCGACGATCAGAAAGCCCCCTGCCCCGACGACCTTTGCCAACTGTTCAAGCGTCAGCGCCTGCCAGCCTGCCATACCGTCGAAAAGGGCAACATCGTGCAGCAGGGAAAAGCCCAACCCCATCAGCGCCACCAGCACCGCCGCCCCGAGTGCCACCACGATAGAAGGCACATTGGCCCCAAGCCGTCGGACGGACAGATCGCGCACCACCACCGACAAGACCGAGGCAACGCCCATTAAGGACCAGACATCAAACGCCGCCGTTCCGGGCCGAATGATCAGAAGAACACCCGCAAAACCGACCAAAATAGCCAGCATCCGCCGCCAGCCGATCCGATCCTTGAACACCACAGCCGCGGCGAGGGTCACAGCCAGCGGCAGTGCCTGCATGATGGCCGACAGGTTCGCCAGCTCCATATGCAACAGCGCCGTGAGAAAGGTCAGGGTGGCAAGGATCTCAGCCAGCGAGCGCAAAGCGATCAAACCCCAATCGCCGCCCGCCAGTTTTTGCCGAAACGCGCCGGTGACAAACCCCATCACCGCCAATCCGGCAATCGCAACCAGCCCACGCAGGAAGATCACCTGAAACAGCGGCACCTCGGCGGTCACCGATTTCATGAAGGTGTCGTTCACCGTAAAGGCCAGCATCGACAGGCACATATAGGCGACACCGCGCAGATTGTCCGAGATGGCCATGGGGGCTCCTGTTTGTCCGCCCATTGCTAACAGGCCCACCGGACCGGGGCCATAGGCCACAAAGCAAAAGGCCCCCCGGTTTCCCGAGGGGCCTTTTTGTTGTTTCAGCCGATCTTACAGATCGCGGCTTTCAACCGTATCGACCAGACCCGAGTCGGACTCCATGTCCATCACGTCCATCGGAGCAACCAGTGCCGCGGCAGTTTCTGCCTCGGACCGACGCGCCTCGATCACCAGACCATCGCGGTCGGCGGCGATCTTCTTGACGCGGCTGGTGGCACCACCGGTACCTGCCGGGATCAGACGACCGACGATGACGTTCTCTTTCAGGCCAACCAGCTTGTCGCGCTTGCCCTGAACCGAAGCCTCGGTCAGCACGCGTGTGGTTTCCTGGAACGACGCCGCCGAGATGAACGACCGGGTCTGCAAGCTCGCCTTGGTGATCCCCAAAAGGATCGGCTCGGCGGTTGCTTCGCGCATGCCATGGGCATGGGCTTTGGCATTCGCCTCGTCCAGTTCGAACTTGTCGACGTTTTCGCCCTTCAGAAGCGTCGTCTCGCCGCTGTCCAGAATCTCGTATTTCTGGAGCATCTGACGCACGATCACTTCGATGTGCTTGTCGTTGATCTTCACACCCTGCAGTCGGTAAACGTCCTGCACTTCGTCAATCATGTAGTTGGCCAAGGCCTCGACACCCAGAATACGCAGGATGTCGTGCGGCGCCGGGTTGCCGTCCATGATGTAGTCGCCCTTCTGGACGAAGTCACCTTCCTGAACCGGAATGTGCTTGCCCTTGGGGATCATGTATTCTTGCGGCTGCAAGGTCTCGTCGACAGGCTCCACAGTGATGCGGCGCTTGTTCTTGTAGTCCTTGCCAAAGCGAACATAGCCGTCCGCTTCCGCAATGATTGCGTGATCCTTCGGACGACGGGCTTCGAACAGTTCCGCCACGCGGGGAAGACCCCCGGTGATGTCCTTGGTCTTGGCACCTTCGCGCGGAATACGGGCCACAACGTCGCCCGGCTTCAGCTCTTGGCCATCCTCGACCGACAGAACGGCGTCGACCGACATCGGATAGGTGATCGGATTGCCAGCATCATTGCGGACGGGTTCGCCGGTTCCGGCGTCCATCAGAATGACTTCCGGCTTCAGATCGCCGCCCTTCGGTGCAGAACGCCAATCGGTGACGATCTTCTGCGTCATGCCGGTTGCATCGTCGGTGTCGTCGCGCACGGAAATGCCCGAGACGAGGTCCTTGAACCGCGCCACACCGGCCTTTTCGGCGATGATCGGCAGGGTGTAGGGGTCCCATTCGAACAGTTTCGTGCCACGCTTGACCGACGCGCCGTCTTTGACGTGCAGCTTCGAACCATAGGTCAGCTTGTGAACCGCGCGTTCCTGACCGGCTTCGTCGATGATAGCCATCGACATGTTACGGCCGATCACGATCTGCTCGCCATGCTCGTTGGCCAGCAGGTTCGGGTTGCGGAACTCGATCTTGCCTTCCTGGCTTGCTTCCAAGAACGACTGTTGGCCACCCTGGGCCACGCCGCCGATGTGGAAGGTACGCATGGTCAGCTGCGTGCCCGGTTCCCCGATGGACTGGGCGGCAATGATCCCCACCGCTTCGCCCTGGTTCACCAAGGTGCCGCGTGCAAGGTCACGACCATAGCACATGGCGCAGACGCCCTCCTCGGCCTCGCAGGTCAGCGGGCTGCGGATACGCATCACGGCCACGTTGGCCTGCGCGATCAGGTCGGCACGACGTTCGTCGATCAGTTCGCCACGCTGGACGATCACCTCGCCGGTGCCGGGCACCGGAACGTCATCGGCAGCCACACGACCCAGCACACGCTCGGACAGGGGCAGCACAACTTCGCCGTCGTTGACAGCCGCTTCTGCGGTGATCGCGCGCTCGGTGCCGCAATCGTGCATACGCACGATGCAGTCTTGCGCCACGTCCACCAGACGGCGGGTCAGATAACCCGAGTTTGCCGTCTTCAGAGCGGTATCGGCCAGACCCTTACGGGCGCCGTGGGTCGAGTTGAAGTATTCAAGAACGGTCAGACCTTCCTTGAAGTTCGAGATGATCGGCGTTTCGATGATCTCGCCCGACGGCTTGGCCATCAGACCGCGCATACCGCCAAGCTGTTTCATCTGCGTCACCGAACCCCGGGCACCGGAGTGGGCCATCATGTAGACCGAGTTCGGCTCCATCTCGGCGCCAGCCGCGTCGAAACGCGGGGCAGAGATGGTGGTCATCATCGCCTCGGTCACCTTGTCGTTGCACTTCGACCAGGCGTCCACGACCTTGTTGTACTTTTCGCCCTGAGTGATCAGGCCGTCCATGTACTGCTGTTCAAAGCCGGCAACCTGTTCCTTCACCTCGTTGACGATGGTCCACTTGGTGTCGGGGATCAGCATGTCGTCCTTGCCGAACGAGATGCCAGCCTTGAAGGCCTCGCGGAAGCCCAGACCCATGATCTGATCGCAGAAAATGACCGACTCTTTCTGACCGCAATAGCGGTAGACGGTGTCGATGACGGTCTGCACATCCTTCTTCCGCAGAAGACGGTTCACAAGATCAAACGGAGCCTTGGCATTCAGCGGCAGCAGCGTGCCAAGACGCAGACGGCCGGGGGTCGTGTCAAAACGCTTCCAGACAATGTTGCCTTCTTCGTCGACCTGCTTGAGGCGGGCCTTGATCTTGGCGTGCGGATGCACTTCGCCAGCGGCCAAAGCATGCTCAACCTCGTCGAGGTCAGCGAAAGCCATGCCTTCGCCCTTCATGCCTTTGCGTTCCATGGTGGTGTAGTACAGACCCAACACCATGTCCTGCGACGGAACGATAATCGGCGCGCCGTTGGCGGGCGACAGCACGTTGTTCGTCGACATCATCAGCACGCGGGCTTCCAGCTGGGCTTCCAGCGAAAGCGGCACGTGAACAGCCATCTGGTCGCCGTCGAAGTCAGCGTTGAACGCCGAGCAGACCAGCGGGTGAAGCTGAATAGCCTTGCCTTCAATCAGGATCGGTTCAAACGCCTGGATGCCCAGACGGTGCAGAGTGGGCGCGCGGTTCAGAAGAACCGGGTGCTCGCGGATCACTTCATCCAGAATATCCCAAACCTCGGGACGCTCTTTTTCCACCAGCTTCTTGGCCTGCTTGACGGTCGAAGACAGACCTTTGGCCTCCAGACGCGAGTAGATGAAGGGCTTGAACAGCTCCAAAGCCATCTTCTTCGGCAGACCGCACTGGTGCAGCTTCAATTCCGGGCCGGTCACGATGACCGAACGACCCGAGAAGTCGACGCGCTTACCCAAGAGGTTCTGACGGAAGCGGCCCTGTTTGCCTTTCAGCATGTCAGAGAGCGACTTCAGCGGGCGCTTGTTGGTGCCGGTGATGACGCGGCCACGACGGCCGTTGTCAAACAGGGCGTCGACAGCTTCCTGCAGCATCCGCTTTTCGTTGCGCACGATGATATCGGGCGCACGCAGTTCGATCAGACGCTTCAGACGGTTGTTGCGGTTGATAACCCGACGATACAGGTCGTTCAGGTCAGAGGTCGCAAAACGGCCACCATCCAGCGGAACCAGCGGACGCAGTTCCGGCGGGATCACCGGAAGAACGGTCAGAACCATCCATTCAGGACGGTTGCCGGATTCCAAGAAGCTTTCGACGATCTTCAAACGCTTGATGATCTTCTTCGGCTTCAACTCGCCAGTGGCTTCTTTCAGGTCGGCGCGCAGCTGTTCGGCGGTCGCGTCCAGATCGATTGCAGCCAGCATTTCGCGGATCGCTTCGGCACCGATATTGGCGGTGAAAGCGTCAGCGCCATACTGGTCTTGCGCGTCCAGATATTCCTCTTCGGTCATCAGCTGACCATAGGTCAGATCGGTCAGACCGGGTTCGATCACCACATAGTTTTCGAAATAGAGGATGCGTTCCAGATCCCGCAGCGTCATGTCGAGCATCAGACCGATGCGCGACGGCAGCGATTTCAGGAACCAGATGTGGGCAACCGGCGAGGCCAGCTCGATATGGCCCATCCGCTCACGGCGGACCTTTTGCAGCGTGACTTCAACGCCGCATTTTTCGCAGACAACGCCGCGATATTTCATGCGCTTGTATTTGCCGCAGAGGCATTCGTAATCCTTGATCGGGCCAAAGATACGGGCGCAGAACAGGCCGTCACGTTCCGGCTTGAACGTACGGTAGTTGATGGTTTCCGGCTTTTTGATCTCGCCGTAGGACCACGACAGGATCCGCTCGGGCGAGGCCAAGCTGATCTTGATCTCGTCAAAGGTCTTGACGGGCGCAACCGGGTTGAACGGGTTGGTGCTGATTTCCTGGTTCATTTCAATTCCTAAGAATGGGGGCGGCGGGGGAAGCGGGGGGCCGTTTTCCTGCAGGAAAACGGCCCGGATTTTTGTAAAATCCGTTACCCGTTATTCTTCCTCCGCATCCAGGAGTTCCATGTTGAGGCCGAGGCCACGCACTTCCTTGACAAGGACGTTGAACGATTCCGGCACGCCGGCTTCGAAGTTGTCCTCGCCCTTGACGATGCTTTCGTAGACCTTGGTCCGGCCAGCCACGTCGTCCGACTTCACCGTCAGCATTTCCTGCAGGGTATAGGCGGCGCCATAGGCTTCGAGAGCCCAGACTTCCATTTCCCCCAGACGCTGACCACCGAACTGCGCCTTACCACCCAGCGGCTGCTGCGTGACAAGCGAGTACGGGCCGGTCGAACGGGCGTGCAGCTTGTCGTCAACAAGGTGGTGCAGTTTGAGCATGTACTTCACGCCCACTGTAACCTTGCGTGCGAACTTCTCGCCGGTACGGCCATCGAACACTTCGGACTGACCCGAGGTGTCAAAGCCCGCGCGGGTCAGCGCATCGTTGACGTCCTGCTCTTTGGCGCCGTCGAAGACCGGCGTCGCGATCGGAACGCCGCGGGTCACGTTGCCAGCAAGCTCAAGGAACTCGGCCTCGTCGCGGTCGGCCAAAGCGTCATCATAGGTCTCGTCGCCGTAGGCCAAACGCATCGCTTCGCGCACCGGGGTCATGTCACCCGAACGACGATACTCTTTCAGAGCGTCGTCAATCTTCAGGCCCAGACCGCGTGCGGCCCAGCCCATATGGGTTTCCAAGATCTGACCGACGTTCATACGCGACGGCACGCCGAGCGGGTTCAGAACGAGGTCAACCGGGGTGCCATCGGCGAGGAAGGGCATATCCTCGGCCGGAACGACCTTGGAGATAACACCTTTGTTGCCGTGACGGCCGGCCATCTTATCGCCCGGCTGCAGCTTGCGCTTCACCGCGACGAAGACTTTGACCATCTTCATCACACCCGGAGGCAGATCGTCACCGCGGCGGACTTTTTCTACCTTGTCATCGAACCGCAGATCCAAAGCGCGCTTTTGCGCTTCGAACTGGTCGTGCAGGGCTTCAACGTCCTTGGCTTCGGCTTCTTCACCCAAAGCAAGCTGCCACCACTGGCCACGCGACAGCGTGCCCAACAGCTCGTCGTCAATGGTCGAACCGGCTTTGATGCCTTTCGGGCCTTTGACAGCGGTCTTGCCCATGATGAGCGACTTCAGGCGCGCGTAGATGTTGCGCTCAAGAATCGTCAGCTCGTCGTCGCGGTCACGCGCCAGACGTTCGACTTCTTCGCGCTCGATCTGCAGGGCGCGCTCGTCCTTGTCCACGCCGTGGCGGTTGAACACACGCACTTCAACGATGGTGCCATAGGCCCCCGGCGGCAGGCGCAGCGAGGTATCGCGCACGTCGGACGCCTTTTCGCCGAAGATGGCGCGCAGAAGCTTTTCTTCCGGCGTCATCGGGCTTTCACCCTTGGGCGTGATCTTGCCAACCAGAATATCGCCCGGCTGCACTTCGGCACCGATGTAAACGATGCCAGCCTCGTCGAGGTTGCGCAGCGCTTCTTCACCGACGTTCGGAATGTCGCGGGTGATTTCTTCCGGCCCCAGCTTCGTGTCGCGTGCTGCGACTTCGTATTCTTCGATGTGGATCGAGGTGAACACGTCGTCTTTCAGAATACGTTCCGAAATCAGGATCGAGTCTTCGTAGTTGTAGCCGTTCCACGGCATGAAGGCCACGATGACGTTCCGGCCAAGGGCCAGTTCGCCCATGTCGGTGCAGGGGCCGTCAGCCACCACTTCGCCACGCAGAACCGTGTCACCCACCTTCACCAGCGGACGCTGGTTGATGCACGACGACTGGTTGGAGCGTTTGAACTTGCGCAGACGGTAGATGTCGACGCCCGGTTCGCCCGGCTCCAGCATTTCCGTGGCGCGGATAACGATACGCTGCGCGTCCACCTGATCGATGATGCCCGAGCGGCGCGCCATGATTGCCGCACCCGAATCGCGAGCCACAACAGCTTCGATCCCGGTGCCGACAAACGGAGCATCTGCCTGAAGCAGCGGAACCGCCTGACGCTGCATGTTCGAGCCCATGAGAGCGCGGTTGGCGTCGTCATTTTCAAGGAACGGGATCAGCGAGGCTGCGACCGACACCAACTGCTTCGGCGAAACGTCGATCAGGTCGATGGCGTCCGGCGGGTTCAGCATGAATTCCCCGGCCTTACGGCTGGAAATCAAATCATCCTGGAACTTGCCTTCACCGTCTTGTGCAGCGTTGGCCTGAGCTACCGTGTGGCGCATTTCTTCGGTCGCAGACATGTAGACGACGTCATCCGTCACCTTGCCGTCGATGACCTTGCGATACGGGGTCTCGATGAAGCCGTACTTGTTCACGCGGGCAAAGGTGGCCAGCGAGTTAATCAGACCGATGTTCTGGCCTTCGGGCGTTTCAATCGGGCACATCCGGCCATAGTGGGTCGGGTGAACGTCGCGAACTTCAAAGCCCGCACGTTCCCGGGTCAGACCGCCCGGCCCAAGGGCCGACAGACGGCGCTTGTGGGTGACTTCCGACAGCGGGTTGGTTTGGTCCATGAACTGCGACAGCTGCGAGGAGCCGAAGAATTCACGCACCGCAGCAGCGGCAGGTTTGGCGTTGATCAGGTCTTGCGGCATGATCGTGTCGATTTCCACCGACGACATGCGTTCCTTGATCGCACGCTCCATGCGCAGCAGGCCAACGCGATACTGATTTTCCATCAGTTCGCCGACCGAGCGCACCCGGCGGTTGCCGAGGTGGTCGATATCGTCGATCTCGCCCTTGCCGTCGCGCAGTTCGGTCAGCGCCTTGATGCAGGCCACGATATCGGCGCGGTCCAGCGTGCGCTGGGTATCCGGGCGACCCAGATCCAGACGCATGTTCATCTTCACGCGGCCAACGGCCGAGAGGTCATAGCGCTCCGAATCAAAGAACAGCGTGTCGAAAAGCTGGCTTGCAGCTTCAACGGTCGGCGGTTCACCCGGACGCATGACGCGGTAGATGTCCATGAGCGCGGTGTCGCGGCCCATGTTCTTGTCTGCCGCCATCGTGTTGCGGATGTAGGGACCGACGTTGACGTTGTCGATGTCGAGAACCGGAATCTCGGTGATGCCCTGATCGAGGAGCAGCTTGACCGACCCGCCTTTCGGCTCGCCGTCGCGGTCATAGTCCATCGTCAGCTCATCGCCGGCTTCGGCCCAGATCTCACCGGTTTCTTCGTTGATGATGTCCTTGGCGACATAGCGGCCCAGGATGTTATCGAACGGCACCAGCAGCTCGGTGATCGCGCCGTCATCCTTCCACTTCTTCACCATCCGCGGGGTGGCTTTTTCGCCAGCCTTCAGGATGACTTCGCCAGTGGCGGCGTCGACCAGATCATAGGACGGGCGCGTGCCCGACACACGGTTCGGGAAGAACTTGGTGACCCAGCCCTTGTTCTTCACGTGTTTGAAGCTGATGGTTTCATAGTAGGCATCCATGATGCCTTCCTGATCCATCCCCAGCGCGTACAACAGCGTCGTCACCGGCAGCTTGCGGCGGCGGTCGATGCGGGCGAACACGATGTCCTTGGCGTCAAACTCAAAGTCCAGCCACGAGCCGCGATACGGGATGATGCGGCAGGCGAACAGCAGCTTGCCCGAGGAGTGCGTCTTGCCCTTGTCGTGGTCAAAGAACACGCCGGGCGAACGGTGCATCTGCGAAACGACGACCCGCTCGGTGCCGTTCACGATGAAGGTACCGTTCGAGGTCATCAGGGGCATGTCGCCCATGTAGACGTCTTGTTCCTTGATGTCCTTGACCGAACGGGCGCCGGTCGATTCGTCGACATCAAACACGATCAGACGCAGGGTGACCTTCAGCGGCGCGGCAAAAGTCATGTCGCGCTGCTGGCACTCGTCTACGTCATACTTGGGCTTTTCCAGCTCGTATTTGACGAATTCCAGAACGGCCGTTTCGTTGAAATCCTTGATCGGGAAAACCGACTGGAACGTGCCCTGAATCCCTTCGCCATCGGCGGGCTTCAGGCCATCGCCCGAGCGCAGGAACAGGTCGTAGGAGGATTTCTGAACCTCAATCAGGTTCGGCATGTCCAGAACTTCGCGAATCTTGCCGAAATACCGGCGGATACGCTTCTGGCCAACGTAAGCTTGAGCCATGCTCGTCGTTACCTTTCTTCTTTTTCGCCGGCGCACAGCCTGTCGGGCCACAGGAGCGCGCCGCTTGGCGAGAGGGGGTAAGGTTCCATTCATGCCAGCTGTCCCGTCAGCTGGCTCCCGAACCTTGCCGCGCCTTGGAAGGGGCTTTACGCTAAAAGCACCTTCCGAGACGCGCGAAGCTGGAGGCAGATTTCTCTGCCCCCAGCCCGAAAATCCTTGCCGGGACCGAAGCCCCGGACGGGATTACTTGAGTTCCACCTTGGCGCCAGCGGCTTCCAGGGCTTTCTTCATGGTCTCGGCGTCGGCTTTCGACACGCCTTCTTTGACCTTGCCGCCAGCTTCCACGAGGTCCTTGGCTTCTTTCAGACCCAGACCGGTGATGGTGCGCACTTCTTTGATCACGTTGATCTTGTTTGCGCCGGCGTCGGTCAGAACGACGTCGAATTCGGTCTTTTCTTCTTCAGCCGGAGCAGCAGCAGCAGCCGGGCCAGCCATCATGACGGCGCCACCGGCAGCCGGCTCGATGCCGTAGGTGTCCTTCAGGATCGTCTTCAGTTCCTGCGCTTGCAGCAGGGTCAGACCAACGATCTCTTCGGCGAGTTTGTTCAGATCAGCCATTTTCATATTCCGTAAGTTTGAGAGGGTTCCAACGAAGTGGGATCAACCCACGCGAGGCAAGGATCAGGCGGCTGCCTTTTCCTCGATGGTCGAAAGGATGCTTGCGATGTTCGAAGCAGGCGCGCCAATGGCCCCAGCGATATTCGACGCGGGCGCACCGATGCACGACACGATCTGAGCGATAAGCTCTTCGCGCGACGGCATGGAAGCCACGGCCTTGATACCGGCCTGGTCCATGACCTCACCGCCCATTGCCCCGCCAATGATGACGAACTTGTCGTTCGTCTTGGCATAGGCCTCGGCAACCTTGGCCGCAGCCACGGGGTCTTCCGAGTAGGACAGCATGGTCATGCCCGTCAAAAGGCCAGCCATCTTTGCAGAGGCTTTCCCTTCAAGGGCGATCTTGGCGAGCGTGTTCTTGGCAACGCGTACGGACCCACCAACTTCGCGCATTTTTGCGCGCAGGTCCTGCATCTGTGCAACCGTCATACCTGCGTAGTGTGCAACCACAACAACGCCAGAGCTTGCGAAGATTTGGCCGAGTTCGTCGACCAACTGCTCTTTTTGGGCTCTATCCACAGTTTCACTCCAAGTGTGGGGGTTTCCCCCCGGCTCATGTTTGTGACGCGCCCAAAGGCCCGTCACGTTCGGGTCCACGATAAAGGACCGAGCCTTGATCACCCGAGGGAAACCCCGGAATAATTCGTCTCGAACCCCATCTCAGGAGGGAAATTAAGGCGTTTGCGCGCCACCCACCGTCTCGGACAAAGCATGCGTAGCCCCCGCGACGAATCACGGAAGGCGGGCATGAAGCGGTAGATAGCCTTAGAAGCCGAGATTTCCAAGCCCTTAAGGGCAGAGATCGCAGATAGCTCAGGTGCTGTGCGGGCCGCGACGAAATTTTGCGCGGGCTTTTGGGCTGTAGATCGGCCAGTCGGCCCAGCTTTTGACCTTGGCCGACAACACCCGATAGGCGCAGTCGCGGCTGGCCAACAGCCAAGGCAACATCACCTGATCACGCCGGGTATGGGACGTTAGACTGTCATACCAAGCCACATTCAAATCATCCGTTGCCTGATCCCCCATGCGCTGGATCAAGCAGGTATTGACGAACAGTCCAGCGTGGCGCGGAAACTCCGCCTGCTGAAAAATCTCGATCACCCGGGCGTGTTGCTCGGGCGTCATATAGCCGAGCCGCAAACATTCATCCGCCTCATCCCAAGCGCAATCACGGCGGCGGTGGCGAAACAGATAGCGTCCCGCACACTGGTCGGGATACTCTTTGACGACACGCCGCACGATCCTCGCCGGATCCAGACGGAAGCGCGCGTTGTTGTCCAGATAGACCACCCAATCATAGCCCTGAAAAAACAGGTGCGGGCAGAGTTTGGGCAGACGCGACAAGATGGCAGGGCCTTCGCCCTGACCCTTCAACGGCACCAGTGTCGCAGCGGTGGGCAAACTGGCATGGTCGGTGAACACAAAGCGGTCATAGCCCTGCCCCGCCTGCCCTGTTGCATCGGGGTTGAATGGCTCATGCGTGCCGAAATAGCAGGAATAAACCGCGATCTTTGCCCCGGTTTCGGGCCGCAACGTGATTTCCGCCTGCATACCCCAGACACCCAATTACCCTTGCACAAAGGCTACCGCAGCGCCCCTTCCAATGCAAACGGCCGCCCCGAAGGACGGCCGTTGCAATGACATTAGGTGGACCCCCACCTTTCGCTTAGGCGGTGGCCGAAGCGATATCCAGCGACACGCCCGGACCCATGGTCGAAGAAAGCGAAACTTTCTTCACATAGGTGCCCTTGGCGCCAGCCGGTTTGGCTTTGGCAACGGCGTCCACGAAAGCGCGAACGTTTTCAGCCAGTTTGGCCTCGTCAAACGACACTTTGCCGATACCGGCATGGATGACGCCAGCTTTTTCGACTTTGAACTGAACTTCGCCGCCCTTGGCCGCTTCGACCGCCGACTTGACGTCCATGGTCACGGTGCCGACTTTGGGGTTCGGCATCAGGTTGCGCGGGCCGAGGATTTTGCCAAGACGGCCAACCAGCGGCATCAGGTCCGGGGTCGCAATGCAGCGATCGAACTCGATCTTGCCCGACTGGATGGTTTCCATCAGGTCTTCTGCGCCAACGATGTCAGCACCAGCGGCCTTGGCTTCATCAGCCTTGGCACCACGAGCGAACACGGCCACGCGGACGGTTTTACCCGTGCCGTTCGGCAGCTGAACCACGCCGCGGACCATCTGGTCAGCGTGACGCGGGTCAACGCCCAGGTTCATCGCGATTTCCAGCGTCTCGTCGAACTTGGCCGAAGCCGCGCCCTTGATCAGTTTGACAGCATCTTCCACCGAGATCAGCGATTTGCCGACGAATGCTTCGTTGGCCTTGACGGAACGTTTACCGATTTTTGCCATGATCTCAGCCCTTCACTTCGATGCCGCAGGATTTGGCCGAGCCAAGGATGATGTTCATCGCCGCTTCGATCGAATTGGCGTTGAGGTCTTTCATCTTGGTTTCCGCGATCTTGCGCAGCGCGGCGGTGGTGATCGAACCAGCCACTTCGCGGCCCGGCTTCATCGAGCCCTTGGCGCGCGAACGCTTGCCAACAGCCGGAAGACCCGCAGCCTGCTTGATCAGGAACGACGCCGGGGCGGTCTTCAGCTCAAGGCTGAACGACTTGTCGGCGTAGTAGGTGATGATGACCGGGGTCGGGGTGCCCGGCGGAATTTCAGCGGTCTTCGCGTTGAATTCCTTCACGAAGGCCATGATGTTCAAGCCGCGCTGACCCAGCGCCGGACCAACCGGCGGAGACGGGTTGGCTTGACCCGCTTTCACTTGCAGCTTCAGGCTGCCGATAATCTTCTTGGCCATTTGGCCTCTCCTTTATCACGGTGCCGCCCGTCTTTGGGCCATGGCACGGTTTAGTGGTTCGGTCCGCCCCTTAGGGAAAACCTCCCACGCGCAGCACTCAGAGGTTTTTCGACACCTGAGTGAATTCCAGTTCAACGGGCGTCGCACGCCCGAAGATCGAGACGGACACTTTCAGGCGGCTGTGCGCCTCGTCCACATCCTCGACCATACCGTCAAAGCCCTCGAACGGGCCGTCGGTGACCTTGACCTTTTCGCCAATGTCAAAGCGGATCAGGTTGCGCGGCTGCGCTTCACCTTCTTCGACACGGTTCAGGATTTGATTGACCTCGGCATCGCGCATCGGCATCGGCTTGCCCTGCGGGCCAAGAAAACCGGTGACGCGGTTGATCGACGAGATCAGGTGATAGCCGCGGTTGGTCATTTCCATCCGCACAAGCACATAGCCCGGCATAAAGCGACGCTCAGAGGTCACCTTCTTGCCGCGGCGCACTTCGATCACTTCCTCGGTCGGAACCAGCACTTCGTCGATTTCTTCGCCAAGATTGGCGTCAGTGACAGCCGTGCGGATTTGCTCTGCGACCTTCTTTTCGAAGTTCGACAGCACGCTCACCGAATACCAACGCTTGGCCATGGCCGCTCCACTTTGTCTCTCCAGACGCACAAGCGCCTGAATTTTCTGCATTTTCCGAGATATCTCTCGGCCTTTCAGGAACAAAAAACAGCGCGCAACACGAATCGCTGCGCGCCGGGGTCCCTTGAACTTGGGCGGGGCATACCTGCCATGCGCCCGAATTTCAAGGGAATTTGCGCCTTAAAGCCCGCCAACGATCAGCTTCAGCCCAAAGCGGATCGCCATATCCACCAGACTGAAGAAAGTCGCGGTCAGCGCGGCCATGATAAACACCATGATCGTGGTCAGCATCACCTCGCGGCGCGACGGCCAGACGACCTTGGCAATCTCGGCACGGGCCTGAGCGATGAACTGGGCAGGAGAGGTCTTCGTGGCCATGGTCGGTTCCGATGCTTGTCTTTCAGGCCAGATACGCGGGACGAGCCCTGAATTCAAGACTGTTCCGGCTGAACCGGCGTCAACGGGGCGAAGTTGCCCGATGTTTGGAGAATGGGCCTTGGCAGGGGCAGCAGGGTTCGAACCCGCGACCTACGGTTTTGGAGACCGTCGCTCTACCAGCTGAGCTATACCCC
>Ga0255092_1000097_pt1 | contig 42486 bp, 42 predicted proteins | sample Colum_Yuk_RepC_8_2_FD_188454 | JGI IMG/M metagenome (GOLD analysis project Ga0255092, IMG submission 188454) | Freshwater microbial communities from Columbia River, Oregon, United States - Colum_Yuk_RepC_8d | ecosystem: Environmental > Aquatic > Freshwater > River | place: USA: Oregon...
CTTTACCCCACGCGAGGCGATTGCGGTGGGGGACGGGGCGAATGATCTGGGGATGTTGGGGCTGGCCGGCACCGGCGTTGCGCTGCATGCCAAGCCAAGCGTGCAGGCCGAATGTCAGGTCAGGGTGAATCACGGCGATCTGACCGCGCTTTTGTATCTGCAAGGCTACGCGCGCGATCAGTTTTCCGAATGATTGTTCTGTAACGCGTTCGGTATCGCCGCTCAGGCTGAATTTCGGGTCACTCTGCCTTTTCGAAGACTTCAGCCAGCAGCGGCACCAGCCAGTCTTCGTCGGCCTTGGTGAAAGCCGCAGCCGTATTGCTGTCGAGGTCCAGCACGCCAAGAAGTTTGCCTGCGCCGTTCCAGACCGGCAGGACTAGCTCAGACCGGGTGGTCGAAGAGCAGGCGATATGGTCGGGGAAGGCATCGACATCGGGGATGTTCAAAACCTTGCCGCTGCGTGCCGCGGCCCCGCAAACGCCGCGTGAAAACGGGATCACAAGGCATCCATGGCCGCCCTGATAGGGGCCAATTTTCAAAAGCTCTGGCCCGACGACGCGATAGAACCCGGTCCAATCCGACATGGGGTGGCCATGGTGAATTTCGCAAACCACGGTGGCCATCAGGGCGACGGTGTCGGTTTCGCCATGGCATAGCGCGCGGATGCTGGCGGTGATTTCGTTGTAATCCATCTTATTTCCCCGATCAGTATCCCAAGGCACAGCCATCTTTGCGCGGATCAGACGCGCCGATCAGCACGCCATCTTGCCCCATCAGAATGGCCTGCCCGCCGCCAATCGGTTCATGCGCGACCGACATCTCATGGCCCATCGCCGCCAGTTCTGCCCGCACCTTTTCGGTATAACCGCGTTCGATTTGAAATCCCTCACTGCCAGAGAAACAGCGTGGGGCGTCGATGGCTTCCTGCGGATCAAGTCCGAAATCCACCATATTGGTGACAAAGCGCGCATGGCCGCAGGGCTGATAGGCCCCGCCCATGACGCCAAAGGGCATGGTGACGCGGCCATTTTGTTTCAGCATGCCGGGAATGATCGTGTGCATCGGGCGTTTGCCCGGGCCAGCCTCATTCGGGTGGCCGGGTTCCAGCGTGAACCCCGCCCCGCGGTTTTGGAAATTGATCCCGAATTTGCTTGAGGCAAGGCCAGAGCCAAACCCCCAGAAGATCGAATAGATCAGGCTGATCGCCATGCGGTCACGGTCCACCACCGTGATGTAGATGGTGTCCTTATGAACTGCTTCGGTCAGGGGCTTGGCCGCTGCCATTGCGCGTTTGGGGTCGATCAGTCCGGCCAGTTTCACCGCGGTTTCGGGGGCTAGCATGTGATCCAGCCGCGAGGTCGGATCGGCAATAAAGCGATCGCGCGCATCATAGGCCAGTTTCGCGGCCTCGGCCTCGATGTGGGCGCGCTTCGTGCCGAAGGGGTCCATCGTGCGCAGGTCAAAATGCGACAGGATGTTCAGCATCAAGATCGCCGTCGCGCCCTGACCGTTCGGCGGATGTTCGTAAAGATCGGTGCCCTTGTAGGCACCGTGAATGGGGGTGGTGTAATCGCTGGTCACGCCGGCAAAATCGTCAAGCGTATGGCTGCCGCCCATGGCGCGCAGCGAGGTCACCATATCCTCGGCCACCTCGTCTTCGTAAAAGCCTTTGCGCCCGTTGCGGGCAAGGGACCGTAGTACCTGCGCCTGCCCAGGCGCGCGAAAGATCTGCCCCACCTTCGGCACCATGCCGCCAATCAGATAGTGATCCCGCGCGGCCCCTTGCAGGGCGGGGGCGTCGTCGGCCCAATCAAACGCCACGCGAGGGGCAACGGGGATGCCATCTTCGGCATAGCGAATGGCTGGGGCGGTGATCCGGTCCAGCCCAAGCTTGCCGTGGTCGTCTGACAGGCGGCAAAAGGCCGCCATTGCGCCCGGCAGGGTGACGGGGGCGATGCCGCGGAGGGGGACAGTTTTATGGCCTTGGTCGCGCAGGGCCTGTGCATCGTATCCGGCAGGCGAACGGCCCGAACCGTTCAGGGCCAAGATGTCTTCGGTCCCGGCGGGCTTCAGCAAGATAAAGCAATCGCCGCCGATGCCGCACATCTGTGGCTCGGCAATGCCCAGCACAAAAGCCCCGGCGAGGGCGGCGTCCACGGCATTGCCGCCCGCCTGAAGCGTGTCGATGGCGACCTTGGCCGCCAAGGGGTGCGAGGTGGCGCAGACGCCATTCGTCGCATAAACCGCAGAGCGGCCAGGCAGGTGAAAATCGCGCATAAAGAAGCCCTCCGAAGATCATCAGCCTAGGAGGGCGCTGCCGCTTTGCCAAGGCCGCCTCAAGCGGACCGGAGCGATAAGTGCCCCGGCGCGGTGAACTGGGTGGGGGCTTTCGTCCACCGCGCCGAGGGAAGCTTTATGCAGCTACAGGGACATATATGCTGCTGCTGCGCGGCGTTTTTAGGGGGAAAATATGACGTTTCCACGTCAGCCCATTCAAAGCTGAAACAGTGAGGCGCTGTTTTCAGGATTGTTCGTCAGGCAGTATAAAAGACAGCCGATTTTCCCCATCAATGCGTTGATAGGTCAACTCTGTGACAAGGCTGCGAATCAAGAACCAGCCAAATCCCCCTTCGGGCAGATCAGCAGTTTGCCCCAAGGGCTGAAAGTCGCCCTTCGGCAAGCACAGACCGGGCATTGCCGTACCGCTGTCCATCACCTTGCAAACAAGGCCGGTTTCGGTGTGGGACAGGAGGAGCCGAATATCGCCGGCCCGGGCGGCGTAGGCATGTTCCACGATATTGTTCAGCACCTCTGCCAAGACGATTTCAGCCGACGACAGCAGATTGTCTGAAGATCCGTCGAGCAGGCCGCTGGCGAAGATTTCTAGCAGGGCGTGCCTGACCGCATCTGTCGTGCCCGGCAGTGTTAACCGAAGCGGGGGCCGATGCTTGCGGGGCGCCGCGGGCGATCTGGCGGGCTGCCATGGCGACATTGCGCCGTCCTGTGGATCTTCGGGCTCCACCGTTGAGCCAGATTTACCCCACATTCCGCAGGCCATCCGGCACAGCATCGTGGATGGTGAAAATGGTGTCCATCCGTGTCAGCCGGAAGACCTTTTGCACGGTTGGCGTCAGGCCAGAAAGTTCCAGAGTGCGGTCGGGCGCGAGGGCTTTTAGAACGGCGACAACGGCACCCAGTCCGGAGCTGTCCAGAAAGGCGACGTTCGACATGTCGAGAACCACCCTCGGGGCGGCGCTGGCCCCGGTGATGTCGCGCATCCGGTCTTTGAACTGAATGGCACTGGCCGCGTCGATTCTGTCCTGCGTCGTGCGGATCACCAGCATCGCGCCGCGTTCCTTCGCCAAAAGCTCCATCTGACATGCCCTTTCATTCCGGTTGGTCCGGGTCAGGCTAAGATCGAGGTATTACCGAAGTGTAAGTCTGCGCGACGAAAATCAGTTCAATTGGAACTGAAGCGGATAGCGGCCATCCTCAAAATCCCCGAACAGGTCAGGCAGATCGGGGTGATCGACGGGTTCACCGGTTTCGTCAGGGACCAGGTTTTGTTCCGACACATAGGCTACATAGTAGCTTTGGTCATTTTCGGCCAAAAGGTGATAGAACGGCTGGTCCTTGTTGGGCCGGGCGTCTTCGGGCATGGCGTCATACCAGGCGTCGGTGTTGGAGAAAATCGCATCCACATCAAACACCACGCCCCGGAACGGATGCTTCCGGTGACGCAGGACCTGCCCGATATGATATTTGGCGTCGGTCTTTAGCATGGGCGTAGGCTCCCCTTGCTTGGTTACTAATCCTTCAAGGCCGGTGTTGTCCATGCTTGCGGCGCGCGCCAAAAGAAACAGTCTGTGGCAGTTCGGGCCGAAATTGTGGCGGGATTTGGCCGAGACGATGGCAACAACTGACAGAAAACTGATCTGCCAAGGTGTGACAGCCCATTTCCCTTGCCGGCCTTTTGGCCTATCCTTCCGGCAAAAGAAAAAGGTGAGGGGCAAATGAGCAGAACACTCCGTGCGTCGATCCTTGTCCTTCTCCTCGCCTCTTGTGGCGGGGGTGGTAACTACAAGGCGCCGCGCGATCTGGATGACGCATGTGCGATCCTGTCGCAGCGGCCAACCTATTGGCGTGCCATGAAAAAGGCCGAACGCAAATGGGGTGTGCCGGTTTCTGTCCAGATGGCGGCGATCTATCAGGAATCAAAGTTTATCGGTAATGCCCGAACGCCGCATCGCTTTGCGCTGGGCGTCATTCCGATGGGCCGTCAGTCTTCGGCTTATGGCTATAGCCAAGCCCTGGACGGCACATGGGAGGAGTACCAGCACGAAGAGGGCGGGCGTCGCGCGCGGCGCGATCGCATCGATGACGCGACCGACTTCATGGGCTGGTATATGCACAACTCATCCGAGAAGCTGGGCATCCCCAAATCCGACGCCGAGGCACAATATCTGGCCTATCACGAGGGTCGCAACGGCTATGTCAACCAAAGCTATCTCGACAAGCCTTGGCTGGTTGAGGTTGCTGCGGCCGTTGGCGAGCGGGCGGTCTTGTATGAGGGTCAGCTGAACTATTGCCGCTAAAGCGCGTCAGGTTTGAATGGAATCGAAAAGCGCTGCCTCTCGCGTACGCTTGAACGCGCTTTTCGATAAGACCCGTTTCAACGAAAATCTGACTAAGCTCTAAGGCTTAGTTCTTGATTCTCCGACGGCTTTTCTCTTCGACAATGTTGAAGAGAGAGGCCTTCAAATCATCGACGGGCTGCAGTTCGCCCAAGATCACCGTGGTTTGCTGGCCCAGATCATCGGTGATGACCCATTGCCGCAGGGCGACGGGATTTGCTGTGAACACCAGTTCAATGGTGCCGTATTCCGGATGTTCGGGATCTTGCGCCACGACACGGGTGGCGTTCTCCACCTCGTTGTGACCAACCACCATTTTCGCGCGGGCAAGATCGATCTTCGGGGCAAGGATCAGATTCAGCGGCGTGCGCTTCAACGGGTATTCTTCGGCGGGCTGGTTCGACTTGCCGTCAAAGATCGCCACTGTTTCAGCCGAGGCAAGAACAAGGCTTTTGTCCGGCGGTGCATATTCAAACCGAACCCGACCGGGCCGCTTGATATAAATCTTGCCCAACGAGACTGACCCATCCCCATTCACTTGCGTGAAATCAGATTGCACGGTCGCAAGCTGGTTAAGATAGGCGGACAGCTCCGCCAGCCCGATCTTGTCCGCCAGCGCGGGCAAGGGCAGGGCCATCAGGGCAAGCGATGTGATAAGGGCGCGAAACGGTTTCATAAGCGTCATATAGGTCATCACAAGGCGTCTGGCACCCCCCGACAGATCAACTGGCGGAGAGGTGCCGAGCGTGTCAAGTCACCGTTCCGGCACCAAAATCTCGCGCTTGCCAACATGGTTTGCTTGGGTGACCACGCCTTGTTCTTCCATCTGCTCCACCAGACGCGCAGCTTTGTTATAGCCGATGCCCAGTTTGCGCTGGATGTAAGAGGTGGAGCATTTGCGGTCCTTGGCCACAATGGCCACGGCTTGGTCATAAAGCGCGTCGTCAGAACTGTCGCCGCTGCCAAGGCCCAGCACCATGTCGATGTCGGATGCGGCGTCATCTTCGGGGCCTTCCACCACGCCCGACATATATGAGGGCGGGCCAAAGGATTTCAGGTGGTTCACCACCTCCTCAACTTCTTCGTCCGACACAAACGGGCCGTGGATACGCGAAATCCGTCCGCCGCCCGCCATGTAGAGCATGTCGCCCATGCCCAGAAGCTGTTCAGCCCCTTGTTCCCCCAGAATGGTGCGGCTGTCGATCTTTGACGTCACTTGGAAGGAAATCCGGGTGGGGAAGTTCGCCTTGATCGTGCCGGTGATCACGTCGACCGACGGCCGCTGCGTGGCCATGATGAGGTGGATGCCGCTTGCCCGTGCCATCTGTGCAAGGCGCTGGATGCAGGCTTCAATCTCTTTGCCTGCCACCATCATCAGGTCGGCCATTTCGTCCACGACCACCACGATATAGGGCAGGGACACCGGGGCAAATTCTTCGGTTTCAAAGACGGGATCGCCGGTTTCTTCATCAAAGCCGGTTTGGATGGTGCGTTTGAACATCTCGCCTTGCGAGATCGCTTCTTTCACGCGGCCGTTATAACCCTCGATATTGCGCACGCCCATCTTGGACATTTTGCGATAGCGTTCTTCCATCTCGCCCACGACCCATTTCAGGGCGACGACAGCCTTTTTCGGGTCGGTCACAACGGGGCTAAGCAGATGCGGGATGCCGTCATAGACGGAAAGTTCTAGCATCTTCGGGTCGATCATGATCAGGCGGCATTCGTCCGGCGTCAGCTTGTAAAGCAGCGACAGGATCATGGTGTTGATCGCCACCGACTTACCCGAACCCGTGGTCCCGGCAATCAGAAGGTGGGGCATCTTGGCAAGGTTGGCGACAATCGGATCGCCGCCAATATCCTTGCCCAAGGCCAAGGGCAGGCGCAGGTTGCTGTCACCAAAATCGCGGGCAGCAAGAATTTCGCGCAAGACCACCTTTTCCCGATGCGAGTTCGGCAGTTCGATCCCGATCACGGTGCGGCCCGGAACGGTAGAAACGCGTGCCGACAGCGCAGACATCGACCGCGCGATGTCATCGGCCAGACCGATCACGCGGGATGCCTTCAGGCCGGGGGCCGGTTCCAATTCGTACATCGTCACAACCGGGCCGGGGCGGACCGAGACGATTTCGCCCTTCACACCATAGTCGTCCAGCACGGTTTCCAGCATGCGGGCGTTTTCTTCCAACGACTCGTCCGAAAGCGCGTGGCGCTGGATCGAGGTCGGGTTGGTCAACAGCGACAGCGGCGGCAGTTCATAGTCTGGCGCAGCATCGTCAAACCGCAGGCGCGGTTGCGATTCCGCCATCGCGCGGGTCGAGGGGGCGACGGGCTTTTTCACCGCATGTTGCACCACGGGGCGGCGGTCCAGTGTAACCGGGGTCACGCGCTGCGCGGTGGGGGCCGGATCGACATAGGTTTCCGGCTGCCAATCGGCTTCGGCCAGATCGAAATCGTCTTCCGCCGCTTCGGGGTAGGCGGTTTCGATGAAATCATCTTGGGCAAAGGCGTTCGGCTCGGCCACCTTCGGCGCGCTGGGGGCAACGATTGCCGTCACCGGCGGCTCTGCACGCAGACCCGGCGACCGGGTGTCCGCGATCAGCGGTTGCGGACCACGCGGGCGGGTCATGCCCGGCTCACGGCGCTGAATGGCGGCTGCGATCGGCGACAGCGTGGCCTCGGGTGCGCGGGTGCGGGCGGCGACGGCGTTGGTGATGCGTGCCTTGATGCGGTCATCCGAAGGCAGATCGTCAAAGTCGTGGTCATGGGCCAGAACCTGTTCAACCAGTTCGGGTTCGGGTTCCACGGCGCGACGCAGGAGGGCAGGCATGCGGGCCAGCAAGCCCAGTTTTTCGCGCGGCGGGGCATATTGCGGTGCTTCGGCCAAGGGTTCGGCATAACGGGCATCGGCGCGCAAGCTGTCGGGGCGGCCAAAGGCGGCGGAGTTTTCATCTTGAACCACCGGCGGCGGGCTGCGCCGCACAACGCCGCGGGCCGCTTCGGCCATGGCGGGAGCCGCAGCTTGCGCCTTGCGGCGGTCTTGCATGGCGGCAGCAGCGCGGGCAGTGCCCTGCGCGCCCTTGTTCGCAGCCCCCAGAAGACCCGAATAGGTCAGCACAAGGCTGGTCAAAAGGAAACGGGCCAGACTGCGGATTTCCGGTACGGTAAAGCCCATCACAAACGCCATCAGGACGATCAGGGTCGCCCCCGTGGCCAGCGACAAAAGTTTCAACGCAAAACCAGCGCCGACGGGCAACAGACCCAAAAGCGCACCGACAACCGTATCGCCGAACAGACCGCCCAGGCCAAAGGAATGGGTCCAGTCCGCGCCGGGAACCAACGTGGCGCAATAGACGGCCGCGACGGCAATGGCGATGACGGCGAAAACCATGCGCGACAGCACCCGTTCGGCCCCGCGATGGGTGACAAAGCGCGCGCCCCAAGCGACCAGAATGAACGGGATGGCCCAAGCCCCCTTGCCGCCAATGATGACCAGCGTCGAGGCCAAGGCCGCGCCGAACCCACCAAGCGCGTTGGAAATCGGTTTATCCGAGGCGACCATCCAGCCGGGATCTTGCGGCGAATAGGTCCAGAGCATCACCATGAAGGCCAGCCCCAACGCAATTTGCGCCAGACCGAACAACTCGCGCGAGCGACGTTCAAGCATGGCTTGCGTGCCTTGATCGAGAAGCGGATCGCGTTGGCGGATCTGATAGGATGCCATGTCTTAGCCTCGTCCATAGAGGCAGTCGCGAAGCGTCTCGAGCCCGCGCTGCATTTCTTGCTTTGGGGCCACAAGGGCGACCCGAATATAACTCTTGCCGGGGTTTTCACCTGCGACATCACGCGACAGATAGGCGCCGGGCAAAACCCGCACGCCGGTATCGCGCCATAATTTCAACGCGGCGGCCTCGCCATCATCGACGGGCAACCACAGGAAAAAACCACCCTCTGGGCATTGAAACCCTTGCAGGCCCTTAAAGACTTCATCCGCGACGCGGAACTTGTCCTGATAAAGCGTCCGGTTTTCGCGAACATGGGCCTCGTCCGCCCAAGCCGCCTCGGACACGCGTTGAATTGGCAGCGGCAACGGCGCGCCGGCAAAGCTGCGCAACTTGCGCATCCGGGCAATACCTTCGCGCCCGCCCGCCACAAAGCCAGAGCGCAGGCCGGGCAGGTTGGAACGTTTGGACAGCGAATGGAATGAAAACACCCGTTCTGGGTTTGCGCCAATCTCTGCCGCGACCTCCAAGGCGCCGGGCGGCGGCGCCGAGCGCCAGATTTCCGAATAGCATTCATCGGCAAAGATCAGAAAATCATGCTTTTCGGCCAAGGCCAGCAGGGTTTTCCAGTAGTCGCGGCTTGCCACAGCCCCTTGGGGGTTCGCGGGCGAACAGATGTAGGCCACAGCCACCCGGTTGAGCGTTTCGGCAGGCAGGCTGGCGTAATCGGGAAGAAAGTCGGTTGCGGCGGTGGCGGACACATAAACCGGCTCGGCTCCCACTGTCAGCGCGGCCACGGCATAGACCTGATAAAACGGGTTCGGCATCAGGACGATGGGCTGCGCGCCATTCTTGGTTTCCGGGCAGGTGGCGATCAGGGCATTGTACAACCCCTCCCGCGTGCCGTTCAGCACCATCACCTGATCGTCGCCAAGAGTCGCCTTGTAGCGCCGTTTGATCCATCCGGTGATGGCCGACAGCAATTCGGGCGTGCCATCGTTTGGCGGATAGACGCCAAAGCCCGCAAGGTTGGCGTTCAGGATCGGGCCAACAAAATCCGGCATCGGGTGGCGTGGCTCGCCGATGGTCATGGCAATGGGTTCGCCGCCGGGGGCGTGCGCATCCAACAGCTTCCGCAACCGCGGAAACGCATAATCTGGCAGGTTCGAAAACCGCTCAGGAAACGCCATACCGTGCCTCATACTCGGGGTCGTATCGCCCCGTTTGACCCGAGATTAGCCGGGCCTTGCGCGCGGGTCCAGAAAAACCCTTGCGGTTTGTGGCCCGCGACCCACAAGTTGTTGCTTTTTCGTCCCGTTTTCGGGGCGCAAGGCGCTTTAAGCGAGGGCGCGCTCGGCTGCCATGCCCAGCCTGAGAAGGCGGTCCTCTTGCATGGGCGCAGCCATCAGGCTGAGCCCACATGAGGGCTGTGCCGTTGGCAGGGTCAGGGCGCACAGGCCCATCAGGTTGCCGATGCGGGTATTGCGCAGCGACAGAAGGTTCTCGCTGACGTAATAATCATGGTCGTTCATCAACCGATCCGCATTGGGCGGCAGGATGGGCGAGGTTGGCACCAGAACCGCGTCATAGCCCGCCATCGCTTGCGCCCAGCCCGCCCGGATCACATGCAACCGCCGCCACGCCGCGACATAATCGGCGGCCTTGAAGGCGGCACCGGCACGAAAACGCTCGAGAATCCGCGGGAACATCTTGTCTGGTGCGGTTTCAATCGTTGGGGCCCAGATGCCGTAGGCCTCTGAGGTCATCAGGATCGCGGTCAGGCCCATCGCTTCGCTCAGATCGGGGAAACGGCCGCTTTCAATGCGGGCACCTGCGCGGGTCAGCCGGGCCAGCGCATCCTCAAAACCCTGTGCCGGGCGATCCCGCAGATCATCCAGCGCCACCGTTTCCAAGACCAAAAGCCGCGCTCCCGTCAGGCTGCTGCCTTCAAGATCGGGCGCGGGGCGGTTTTCAAGTGCAGCGAAAATATGAGCGCAATCTTCGACCGAATGGGCCAAGGGGCCAACCGTGTCAAAGGTTTCGCACAGGGGCACAACCCCGGTCAGCGACAGCCGCCCGGCCGTGGTTTTCAGCCCGACAAGATCATTCCATGCCGCCGGAATACGCACGGACCCGCCCGTATCCGACCCGACGGCAGCGGGCGCCAACCCATAGGCCACCGAGGCCGCCGCGCCCGACGACGATCCGCCCGGAACCGCATTTTCATCATTGATACAAGGGCTTGTCGCCGTCACGGGGTTCAATCCCAACCCCGAGAAAGCCAGTTCTGACATATGGGTCTTGCCCAGACAAACCAGCCCGTCACCCGTGGCCGCCGTCAAGACCGCAGCGTCGGCCTGCGGCACGCGGCCTTTCAACAGTGCCGAGCCTGCCTCTGTCTCGATGCCTGCCGTGTCGAACAGATCCTTCCAACTCAGCGGTACACCATCCAAAAGCCCCTTACGCATCCCGGCTTTGGCGCGGGTGGCTGCTCCCATCGCCTCGCCCCGTGCGCGGGCTGCGGTGGTGCGGGCATAGATGCGCGGGGCGAGCGGGTGATTTTCGATCTTGTCGAGGAAGAATTCGGTCAGTTCCACCGGATTGATGGTTCCCTTGCCGATGGCACGACCCAAGTCCGACGCGGTCATGTTGGTCCAGGTTTTCGACATTGAGAGCCTCCATTTGCGTCAAAGGCTAGCGGCAAGGCGGCGCATGGACAATCCCGCATGACAGACCATATTGAACGGTATGGAACATGACGCCGATATTCTGATTGTGGGGGGCGGGCTGAATGGCCCGGCTTTGGGGCTGGCCTTGGCGCAACGCGGGCTTCGCGTGGCGGTCATTGATGCGCGCCCTGCGCCCACCCGTGCCGAGGCAGGGTTCGACGGCCGCGCCTATGCTTTGGCGATTGCCTCAAAACGGCTTTTGGCCGCGATTGGCGTTTGGCAAGATCTTGAAGGCAAGGTTCAACCCATCCTGAAGATCAAGGCGAGCGATGGTCGCCCCGGCCAAGGGCCAGCGCCTTTCTTTCTGACCTTTGACGCCGCCGAGCTGGAAGAAGGCCCGATGGGCTTCATGGTGGAAGATCGGCATCTTTATGCGGCCTTTCTCGATGCGATGCAAAATACGGCAGGGGTCACGCTGATTTCTGGTGAAACCGTTGTTTCACAAGAAGTTGCGCCGCAAGATGTGTCGGTCACGTTGGCCTCGGGCCGGTGTTTGCGTGGGCGGGTTCTGGTGGGCTGTGATGGCCGCGCCTCGGGTGTGGCGCAGCGCGCCGGGATCAAGCGGCAGGGCTGGGGGTATGGCCAGACGGCGCTGGTGACGGCGGTACAGCACGAACGGAACCACGACGGTACGGCGCATCAGTATTTCATGCCCTCTGGCCCCTTGGCCATTCTACCACTGCCGGGCGGGCATCATTCCTCGATCGTGTGGAGTGAAACAGACGCAGCAGCGGCGGCCATTCAGGCCTTGGATGATGAAAATTATTTGCAGGCACTGCGGCCGCGCTTTGGCGATTTTCTGGGCGAGATTGCCTTGGCGGGCGCGCGGTTCACCTATCCCTTGAACCTGACCTTGGCCGAAGCTTTCGTGCAGCCGCGGATCGCCTTGGTCGGCGATGCGGCGCATGGGGTGCATCCGATTGCAGGGCAGGGTCTGAACCTTGGGTTCCGCGATGTCGGCGCCTTGGCTGAAGTGCTGATCATGGCAGCGCGGCGGGGCGAAGATATTGGCGCTGTCGATGTTCTAGAGCGGTATGAACGCTGGCGGCGGTTTGACAGCACCACGCTGGCCTTGGGGATGGATGGCGTCAACCGGCTGTTTTCCAATGACAATCCCTTGCTGCGTGCAGGGCGGGATTTGGGGCTTGGGCTGGTCAATGCGCTGCCGGGTTTGCGGCGCGGCTTCATGCGGCAGGCGGCAGGGCTGCAAGGGGAGTTGCCGAAGCTTTTGGCTGGCCAGCCGATCTGATCGGCTTCAGTCGATGTTGCGCGCTTCGGACACCAGCATCACCGGGATGCCGTCGCGGATCGGATAGGCGAGATGCGCGGCCTTTGAGATCAACTCATGGGCCTCGGCATCATAGGTCAGCACGGCCTGCGTCAAGGGACAGACCAAGGCCTCTAGCATGCGGCGGTCGGTCTCGGTTTCGTTGTCGCTCATTGTAACACCTCATCGCCACCGCCCGACCGTAGCGAAAACTCCATCAACGTCACCAAGGTTTCGCGCCGTGTGACCAAAGACGGGGCTTCCAGCAGGGCTTGCTTGTCTTCGGGCGACAGCGGCAACAGCATGGACAGGGCGTTGATCAGCAACTCCGGTTCGGCCCCTTTCAGGCTCTCCCAATCCGTGCCCAGCTTGTGATGCGCAAAAAACCGGCCCAGCTGTTCCAGCAAGGTGAGGCGGTCAAGGCCGGGGTCGTCTTCGGCCGCGCCGGTATCGCGGGCAAAGGGTGACCAATCGACCAGCGCCCGGCGATAGGGCGGGAAGCCCTGCACTTCTTCGCGCAGGCGAAAGCGGCTGATGCCCGACAGGGTGATCATGTAGCGGCCGTCCTCGGTTTCCGAAAACGCCGTGACCCGACCGGCGCAGCCAATCGCGGAAAGCAGCTTTTCTCCGCCCGGACTCAGCCGGGGCTGGATCATGCCGATCAGCCGTGAGGGTGTTTTCAAGCAATCTTCGAGCATCGCCAGATAGCGCGGCTCGAAAATATGCAACGGCAACCGGGTGCGCGGCAGCAAAAGCGCACCGGGCAGCGGAAAGAGCGGGATGATCTCGGGAAGGTCTGGTGTCATGCCCGGAACATAGTGCGGTTTTCGATCAGGCAAAGATCAATGACGACAGCCGGCGGCGGCCTGCCAAGACAATCGGATCTTGCGGTTTCAAGGCGTCGAATATGGTGAACAGCTGGGTCTTGGCGGCCCCGTCGTTCCATTCGCGGTCCAGCTTGAACAGATCCAGCAGCGTGGTCACGGCACCTTCGACATCGCCCGAGGCGTGCTGAGCCGCGGCCAGATCGAACATCACCTGCCGGTTGGCCGGGTCGTTGGCCAGCGCGGCCCGCAAATCATCAACCGGGCCGGCCTTGGCGGCTTGGCGCGCCAATTCAATCTGGGCGCGGGCGGCCTCGACCTCTTTCGACTTGGCAAGGGCGGCGGGGGCCTTGGCCAGCAGTGCCTCTGCCTCGTCAAGATCGCCAAGCGCCACTTGGGCGCGGATCAAGCCGCCATATGCGGCGGCGTTTTCCGGCTCTTCTTCCAGAATGGCGGCAAAGGTTTCGGCGGCGTCCGCGGCGGCGCCTTCGGTCAGCATTTCTTCGGCAGCGGCCAGCGCATCGGCCAGACCGTTATCGGCCCCGCCGCCCATCTTCGACAGGGTTTCGACGAATTTTTTGATTTCCGACCCGGGGATGGCCCCTTGAAAGCCGTCAACCGGCTGACCGTTGAAGAAAGCGTAGACCGTCGGGATCGACTGGATGCGCAATTGGCCCGCCAGCGCCTGATTTTCATCGACGTTGATCTTGACCATCCGCACCGCCCCTTTGGCGGCGGTGACGGCGGCCTCCAAGGCCGGGCCAAGCGTTTTGCACGGGCCACACCACGGCGCCCAGAAATCGACGATGACCGGCACGGTTTGCGATGGCTCGATCACGTCGGCCATGAAGCTGGCTTCGTTGCCGTCTTTGATAAGGTCCGTGGCTACGGGTTTGTCAGAAGCGCCGAACATGTCATGTCCTCATACGAAATTTCTTGACCCTATATGCGACGGCTTGGGGCGGATTTGAAGGGGCAGGCTTTACCGGCTGCGGGGGGCCGGATAGCCTGACGAAAACGGAGATGCGCGATGACTTTGGTTTTGTGTTTTGGTGACAGCAACACCCACGGCACACCGCCGATGCAGACTGAGGGCGAGTATCGGCGCTTTGGGGCCGAAGTACGCTGGCCGACCCGTATGGCGCGCGGCTTGGGCTGGGATCTGGTGGAAGAAGGTTTGCCGGGGCGCACCGCGCAATGGGGCGACGCCGTTATGGGCCCGATTATGAACGGGATCGACGGGCTGAAAATTGCGCTGCAAAGCCATGGGCCGATTGATTGGCTGGTCATCATGCTTGGCACCAATGATGCCAAGGCAAGGTTCGGGGCCAGCCCCGAGTTGATCACCGGTGGGATTGCCGCGCTGTTGGACATCGCCCAATCACCCGAGATGCAGGCCCGACATGGCGGGTTCCGTGTGCTGCTGGTGTGCCCGCCGCCCGTGATGGAAGGCGTCGGCCCAATTGCCAATCAGTTTTACGGCGCACATCAGCGCGGGTTGGAATTGCCCGGCCATTACCGTGCCTTGGCGGCATCGCGCGGGGTACATTTCTTGGATGCAGGCCAAGTGATGCAGGTCAGCCCGCAAGATGGCGTGCATTTCGATGCCGAGAACCATGCGCTTTTGGCGACAGCGGTCGTAACCGCCCTAAGGTTGCAGGCGTGACCAGCCGCAGCGTGCGGCCAGTGTTTCAACCGGATAATCGGTGCCGACGGCCATGCTCTCGCGGATGTCGGTGGATTGCCGGTTGCGCCAGCGGTCGCGCCGGAGATGCAGGCCGGTGCGGCTGATCTTGGTGATTGGGGTGCGAATGGGCAGGGCGGCGGCCCATTTGCGCTGCATGAAGCGGTAGGCCTCATCGAAATCGGTGCCAAGCGCCTCATGATAGCGGTCATTGTGGATGCAGGGCAGCGCCCCGGCATAGGCCCCAAACCCCGTCGTGCGGGCAGTTTGCACGATATCGGTGCCATAAAGATGCCAGCCGGGCAGCGTTTCATCAAAGCGCAGGCCCGCGTTGCGGTTGAGTACGATCAGCAACTCATCAAAGGCCTGCACAGGAACAGGTGCCATCGGCACCCGGCCAACGATCGACCCGAGTGAGGAAGACCACACAGGACCAACATGCGCCCCATCCAGCCCGATGCCAAAGCTGCCAAAAACCGCCCAATCGGGCGGCAGTTCGGCCAAACGTGCGGCCAAAAGCCGGTCCCATCCGGAGGGCAGATAGACATCATGATGGGCGAAGATCACAATCGGCGCGGTGGTTGCGTCAAGCGCCCGATTATAGGCGAGGGCAGCCGACGGCGCGTCTTTTTCCACATGCAAGGGTATCGACGCCAAAAGGGGGGAACGGGCGAGATTGGCCGAAAGGATCGCCTCGGAATGGCTGGCGCAGGCAAGGATGAAATCACTCATGCGCCGGCCTCGCGGAAATGGCTGGCCAGCGTGCTGGCGAGATGGTCGATATCGTGGCGCTCAAACACCCGCGTGCGGGCGGCGCGCCCCATTTCGACCAGACGTTCAGGCGGCATTTGTGACAAGGCGTGAATCGCCGTTGCCAATGCCATGGCATCGCCCGCCGGCACCGTCCAGCCTGCATCGCGGTTCACCAGTTCTGGTACACCGGCAATGGCCGTGGCGATCACGGGGCGGCCGTTTGCCATCGCCTCCATCAGAACCATCGGCAGGCCTTCGGCAAAGGATGGCAGGATCAAGGCCTGCGCGCTGTCCAGCGCTTTTCTGACGCCCGCCTCATCCTGCCAGCCGGTCAGCGTGATGCGGGGGCCAAGCCCGAATTTCTCAATCAAGCCTTTGATCTGCTTTCGCAACTCTCCATCGCCGACCAGCGTGAGACGCAGATCCGGCAGCGAAGGGGCGGCAATGGCCATCGCTTCGATCAAAAGACCAAAGCCCTTTTGCGCCGAAAACCGCCCGACGGCGACCAGATGCGGTCCGCCGCTGGGCAGCGCCACGGGCAGGGGGAAACGGTCTGGTTCAATACCGCAATGGACAACCTTGATCTTATCCCACTGCGCAGGCGCAACCCAACGGCAAAGCTGGCTGCGGCCAAAGGACGAAATTGCCACGACAAAGGCCGCACCTTCGATCTTTTGTCGCAATGACAGGGCCAGCGGGGCATCAAATTCTTCGGGGCCATGCACGGTAAAGCTGAATTGCGGGCCGGTAAGGCTGCGGGCTAACAGCGCGACCGTTGCGGAATTGGTGCCGAAATGGGCGTGAAGATGGCCAATGCCCAAATCCTGGCAACGCCGGGCAATATAGGCCGCCTCGATCAAGTAGATCAGGTGGCGCAACCGCCCGCCGGTGCCCGGCGGCCCCCCAGCACCGCGCGCGCCACAGGCCCAAGCGCGCGTCAGCGCCACCAAGGTCGAGGCAGGGTGCAGCGCCATCCAGCCCAGTGCCGTGCCGATCAGGCGGATCAGCCCCATCTCCAGCACATGTTCGGTGCGATAGTCTTCGGCGATATCCCCCGCATCCACCAAAGCATCCCGGTCTGACCGCATGGCAAAGCGATGCACGGGAACGGCAATACGCTCCAACGCCTGAATCTCGCGCCGGATGAAGGTATGCGAGGCGCGCGGATAAGTGTTGACCAGATAGGCGAGTTTCAAATGGCACCCTGAAATGACCACAGCCAGATAGCCGTGAGTTGCGGCAAATCTAAGGCCAAAGAACTAACGAGTCCTCACCTGGCGCGGATATTTGTACAGTATTGCCGCAAGGACGCGGGGAAAAGTGCAGCACGTTTCCCGCCTTCTTTTCGGCACAGTGCCATTATAGCTTGCCTCACCATGTCGATGCTCCATGCCTCTCAGCCGCGGACCCTGTTCCAGCGCGCCCTTACCAGTTCGATGCTGACGGCGGGGGCCTATGCGGTCACGCAGGGGTTGCGGCTGGTCTCAAACCTGATCCTGACCCGGCTTTTGTTTCCCGAAGCCTTCGGCATCATGGCGCTGGTTTCGGTGGCGCTGGTTGGGTTGTCGATGTTTTCCGACATGGGAATTGGCCCCGCCATCAGCCGCCATCCGCGCGGCGACGAGCCGGAGTTTCTGGATACAGCCTTCAGTTTTGATGTGGTGCGGGGGGCTGTGCTGTGGCTTTTGACCTGCGCGCTGGCTTGGCCGATGGCCGGGATCTATGCCGCGCCGGAACTGATGCAACTTTTGCCCGCCGCGGGGCTGACCTTGTTCATCGCGGGCTTCAACCCGACGCGGATTGATACGGCGAACCGTCATCTTCTGTTGGGTCGTGTCACCTTCTTGGACCTTGTGGCGCAGGTGATCGGTATTTTGTCGATGATTGCTTTGGCCTTTGTGCTGAAATCGGTCTGGGCACTGGTCATCGGGGCGATTGTTGGCGCGCTGGTCAAACTGATTGTGATGCACCTGTGGCTCCCTGGCCGCCCCAACAGCTTTCGCTGGGATCGTGATGCGGGTCGGGATCTGATCCACTTCGGCAAGTGGATCTTTCTGTCAACGGCCTGTGGCTTTTTGCTGTCACAGGGCGATAAGGCAATCTTTGGCGCTTATCTGACCAAGGCCGAGCTGGGGATCTATAACATCGGATGGTTCTTGGCCTCGTTTCCCATCCTTTTGGCCGGGGCAGTGACAGGCCGCATTCTGATTCCGCTTTACCGTGAGCATCACCCGGCCGCTTCGGCAGAGAATGCGCTGAAGATGCGGCGGCTGCGCTATATGGTGTCGGGCGGGACGCTGGCGCTGTTGGCGGTGCTTGGTGTGATTGGGATGCCTTTGGTGGGCCTGCTCTATGACACTCGCTATCAGTCTGCGGGATTGGTGGTGGTTCTCATGGCCATGGTACAAATGCCAGCGGCCATCGGCATGACCTATGATCAATCGGCGTTGGCGGCGGGGGATTCCCGCAATTACTTCCTTTTGATGGCCATTAGGGCAGGCGTGCAAACCGCAGCATTTCTGATCGGAATGGAGATGGCCGGGCTTTGGGGGGCGCTGATCGCGCAAGGGTTGGCGTTGACCCTGCTGCATCCGGGGATCGCGTGGCTCGCGCATAAACACAGGGCTTGGGATGCGCGTCATGACCTGACGTTTTTTGTCGCGGCGGCGGTTCTGGTCGCGGGAATCCTGTGGGTCAATCGCGGGTCCTTGGGTCTTTAGGCCGATAGGCCGGCGCCGGAGTATTGCAAATATATCTGAGGCTGTTCTGTTTTTGTCGCGCCGCTTGGTTCTGCAGCCGAAACGGCGACAAAATCGGCAGTTTTTGTCATTGGTGGCTATTTTTTACTGGAATTGTTTCCAGTTCGCGCAAAGATTGCGCAAGACGGCCAAAAGGAGTGACAATGCTCGCAGGTGTGCTTGTGTCGGCGGTTATCGGTGGAATTGCGGGATTTTGCTTTTCTTTGCTGCAGGGCCCAGGGGTCGTGCAAATGCTGCTGTCTTATCAAATTGGCGGAATGATTGCTGTTTTGGCATTTTTGGCTCTGGCGACGATGCCTTTGCCATCAGAGTTTCGTCGCCCCTGATTGGGTGCTTTCCAAAGACAATGGCACAGGGGCATTCCCTTCCATGCTTGGGCGAATCGCCTAGGGCGTTGGAAGGCGAATGGAATTCTACCTATGATTGTTTTTTGGCAAATTGCGGCAGCAAAAAGGCGAGCATTGGTGAGAATTCAGGGTAAATTTGACAGCAATGTGGCGAAATTAAGAAGTCTTCACTCGCCAACCCCGTGGTCCTACCTGTAAAATGTCAGGCGGGGGCGTGCTTGTAGAGTGCGATTATGTGCTGCGATTTCAACATCATTCGACCCTCTTTTGAGGGCGACGCGGCTTTTTTTGCCGCAAAGATGGGGCTGATCCGCCGTCGTGCGCTTTGCATTGTAGTCGGGTGACCAACAATGACGATGACTTTTCCCGAATTTAGTGCCGGACTCGGATTGCCGGGTGATGCCAATGTGCTGGCTGCCCAAGCATTGCCACCGCGCAGGGGCCTTTATCGCCATGCCTTCAAGCGGGTTCTGGATATTTCGATCATTCTTTTGGCTGCTCCAGTGGTTGTGCCTGTTGTCGCAGCTCTTGCGGTGGCGGTGGCGCGCGATGGTGGCAAACCGTTTTATAGCCAGATGCGTGTCGGCAGGGGGGGTAAGCGCTTTCGGATGTGGAAACTGCGCAGCATGGTCAGCGACGCGGATGAGCGGATGGAAGACTATCTCGCTGCCCACCCAGAGGCGCGGGTGGAATGGGACACCACGCAGAAGCTGAAGCATGATCCGCGGATCACTGCAGTGGGTAAGGTTTTGCGGCAGACCTCGCTGGATGAACTGCCGCAGCTGTGGAACGTGCTGATGGGCGAGATGAGCCTCGTTGGCCCCCGGCCGATCATGTTGAGCCAGCAAGTGATCTATCCGGGCGTGGCTTATTATCTGCTGCGACCGGGCTGCACGGGGTTTTGGCAAACTGCGGGGCGGAACCGCACGACCTTTGAGGCGCGGGCGGAATATGACACCGCTTATGAAGACGCGTTGTCATTGAAGACAGACGTCAAGATCCTGTTCGACACCATCGGCGTGATGCTGCGGGGCACGGGGTACTAAGGTTCGACGGCCTCGGGCCAAAACAAAACCCGCCCCGTGGGGCGGGTTTTTGTATGCGGGGTGATCAGACCAGAGCCGCTGCGGCAAGCAGGGCCAAGGTGGCCGCCCCGGCAATCACGGCGTAACGCGGCATGCCAAACACCGGCTTGGTCGGGTCGTCCAGAAGCTGCATCAGACCCTTGCCCGCTGCCGTGGGTTTGGGCGGCGTAACCTCGGGAATCACGACCACAGGGCGCAGATCCAATTCCCGCTCCATCTGCGCAGCGGTGCGCACCACGGGGCGCACGAGGTCCAATGTGAAGGCAATCGCAAGGCCCGCTATAAGACTGGCCAACGCCCCGGCAATCGCCAGCTTTTTGTTGCCACCCCCCATTGCGCTTTCGGGGACAATGGCGCGTTCCAACAGCGCAAAGCGCTCCGCTTGCTGCATTTCGGCCAACCGGGCATCGGTCTCTGCCTGTGCCATCCGCGCTGTCACGGCATCATGCTGGCTGCGCAACTGGTCAAGCTGCCGCTCGTAACCCGCCAGCACCCGTTCTACCTCGGGCGAGGTGGCAAGTTCGGCTTGCAACGTGTCTGACCGGGCCTTGGCGCTGGCCAGTTGCGCGTCAATCACGGCCAGCCGGGCCGCGATGTCTTCGAGCGCGCGGCGGTCGGTTTCACGCAACGTTGCCTTTGCGTTGATCTGCGCGGCCTCGCCCTCCAGCGCGACGCGGTCTTGCCGCAACTGGCGCAGATCAGTGTCGAGGTTCACCAATTCATCGCGTTTCGCATCGCGAAGTTCCGGCAAGGTGCCGGCGTTTTCATTCTTGTAGGTCGCGGTCTCGGCCTCCAGCCGGGCGATGTCTTGGCCGATCCGGTCCACCTCTTGGCGGAAGAAGATCACATTCTGATCCGCCTTGCTGCGCTGGTTGGCAGCAGACTTGTCCAACAGGCTCTGCGCAAAATCATTGGCAATACGGGCGGCAAGTTCGGCCTCGCCCATGCGGGCGAACACAAGGACAGCGGAAAGATTCCGCGCCTCTCCATAGGCTTGCCCGGCAGCCGAATCGACGCCTTGAAAACTGACCGATGCCCGCAGCAGGTCGATCTTTTTGTCCATCGACAGGGGCAGCCCCGCATAAAGCCCATGGCGCTCGATCACAGAGGTCAAATTCTCGCGCGTGGTCAGTTGCTGCTCGATCGCTTGCAAAGTGACGGCGGCAACGCTGGCCCGCTGCGCCGCCGTACCTTCTACCGAGGCACTTTGTACCTGAATGACCGCCGCTGTTTCAAAACTGTCAGGGCGTGACTTGGCGTAGAATGCCGACAAAAGCGCGCCGATGAACGCGATCGCCAGAATAACGGTGTGGCGGCGGGCGAGAAAGTTCAGCAACTCGTCAAACGACTGGATCTGCCCCATGGATCAAGCCTTGCCATAGGCGTGATGCCGCTTAACCCGATCCTGTGCCCGGTTCAAAACCACGCCCATCAGGGGGATGCGGTCCTGCAGCAACCGCTCGCAAGCGCGCACCTCTTCGGGTGAGGTCTTGGTGCCGTCCACGACCAGCAAAACCGCATCCAAAGAGGGGGCCATCGCCAAAAGGTCATCGCTGCCAAGCGCCGGCGGCATGTCGTAAATCACCACATCGGGATCCAGCTGTTCGACCATGGCAGCCAACGCCTCGGCCGTATCTGGACTGTGCAGCGTCTCTGCCGCCATCTCGACCGGGCTTTTGTTCAGGCCGAGCGCGAGCGTGCGGCCAAAGCGACGGAAAACCGATTCCAAAGGCTGCTCACCCGTTAGGAAATCGACCAGATCCGGCGCATCGGTCAGCCCCAAAAGACCGGCCAGATTGGGGCTGCGCAAATCAAGATCAACCAACGCGGTGCGGCTGGCCTGACGCCGGGCCAAAGACAGCGCAAGATTGGTTGCAACAAAGCTTTTGCCACAGCCATGGGTCGGCGATGTGACGGCAATTCGTTTCCAGCCCTGCGTTGCCAGCCCATGCAAAAGTTTGGATCGCAATTGGTCTATGGCAAGGGCGGCGGGCTGTTGGGACGAAATTGGAAACAGACTGTTTCCGGTCAACTTTTCCGCTACCAACTGCACCGGCGACAGCGATTCCCAGACCTTGGCGGGATTGACGCAAAGCAGCGCCAGCGGTGCGGTAAAGATCTCGCGCCCCTTGACCAGATCCAGTGTGATCGGCGGATGGGCGACGGTTTGGCCGGGACGAAAAAGCGAGGCGACCATGCCGCGCGCCGTATGGCGGTCTTCCGATTTGTCTTCGGTCATGGCCGAAAACTCCATATTTTCGCGCCAGACGGGGCGTTGCAACAAGATCTCGTGTCTGGACATCTCAGGCCCGGCTCCATTTCCGACCAGGCCGTAATGCCCGCGTCGTTGTAAATTGGACCCGCCTTGCGGCGAGCGTGATGCCCGTTTGGCCCCAAACGCCCTGCGGCACATTCTGCGCCGTGGTTCGAAAGGAATCGCCCGGGCCCCCGCCCAGCGAGATCAGGATTAGCAGAAACGGCTGCAAAAAGCAAAGTGTGGCGAAGCTGGGGCAAACGTGGCAAAGCCAAGGCAGCGGCGTTTTTGGCAGGGTAAGATGACGGGGCTTTCGGTGGTGGATGCGGTGGTGATCGGGCGCAACGAGGGTGCCCGGCTTGTCGCCTGTCTGGCCTCGCTGACCGGTCAGGTGCGGCGGCTGGTCTATGTCGACAGCGGCTCCACCGACGGGTCCGTCAAGGCCGCGCAGGCGGCAGGGGCCGAGGTGGTGGTGTTGGATATGGAGCAACCCTTTACCGCCGCGCGGGCGCGCAACGCGGGACTGGCGGTGCTGGCCGATAACCCGCCCGAGTTCGTGCAACTGGTCGATGGTGATTGCGCGGTACAACCCGGCTGGATCGCGGCAGCGCTGGCGGGATTTGTGGCGCATCCGGCAGCTGTTGTCCTGTGCGGCCGCAGGCGCGAACGGTTTCCCGAGGCCTCGGTCTATAATGCTTTGGCCGACCGGGAATGGGATACCCCTGTGGGTCAGGCCTTGGCCTGTGGTGGCGATGCGCTGATGCGGTTTACGGCGGTGCAGGCGGTCGGCGGCTATGAGGCCAGCTTGATTGCGGGGGAGGAGCCGGATCTGTGTCGTCGGCTGCGCGCGGCCGGGGGCGAGATTTGGCGCATCGACGCGGAAATGACGCTGCATGACGCGGCGATGACGCGTTTTTCACAGTGGTGGAAACGTGCCGTCCGCGCGGGACATGCCTTTGCGGAAGGTGCGGCGCGACACGGATTTTCCCATTGGGGGGCCGAGACGCGGCGGGCGCTGATCTGGGGCGCGGCCCTGCCTGTGGGGATCGTGGTCGCAGAGGTGATTCATCCGGCGGCGTGGCTGATCGGGCTGGCCTATCCGCTGCAACTGCTGCGACTGGCGCGGCGGGAGGGCTGGGTGTGGGCCACCTTCAGCCTATTGGGCAAGTTCGCCGAGGCGCGCGGCGCGATTGGGTACTATCTGATGCGGCTTCGCGGCAAGCGGGCCGGGCTGATCGAATATAAGTAGGCGGTTCAGCGCACCGCCTCCATCTGTGCGTCCTTCATCCGGCAGTCGCGTAGACCGTCGTCGCCGCAACGCCGTGGGGCAAGGTCTTTTGTCAGACAGATCCGGGCCTCTTGGATCATGCCGTCGGCGCAGGTGATGGTGATCTGGTCGCGGGCAAGGCCGGGGTTGGCCTCCAAAAACGCATCCTCGACCACCGAGGCGGGCAGTCTGACGTCCTTGTGCAGATCGGCAAACACCGGCGGCAAGGTAAGCGTGTTCAGGGCCGCGCGCGCCGTGTCGTAATAGGCCTGCGAAGACAGGCCAGAGCAGCGACCATGCTTCTTCCACTGATAAAAGGCCGCACCTGCGCCGCCAAAGACATCGGCCATCGCGGCGGTTTCCCCGCGTGTTGGGTCGCGTTCCACGGTGCGGCAATAGCTGGGGTAGCCCACAGGATTCTGCGGCCAAAGCCCATGGACAACCCATGTGATCCCACGCCCATCATCGCATTGTGGGTCGTTTCGCTCATCGCCTTCCCGCGCGCACCAATTGGCCGACCAGGAAAGCGACAGCACATAATGATCGAAATCCCCGGCCCGTTCGCCTTCGGCGTGGGTGGGCAGGGCCAGCGCGGTTGCGACCGCCAGTACGGCGGTCCCGATCAGTTTACGCATTTTCCCTTTTCCTCACCCAAAAAACCGCCTATATGCACCCCTGACTCCCCCGAAAACGAGAAGATCGCGGACCAGCTCCGCAGCCGTTTTCCCGGCACGGGAGAGATTTGTAAAGGCCCGCGCGCGGCGTGGGACAACTGAAAGGACAAGGCAATGTCAAAGCCCCTGATGGCAAAGGCCACTGCCGTGTGGCTGGTCGACAATACCACGCTGACCTTCAAGCAGGTCGCCGATTTCTGCGGTCTGCACGAGTTGGAAGTGCAGGGCATTGCAGATGGCGATGTTGCAACCGGGGTCAAAGGGTTTGATCCGGTCGCAAACAACCAGTTGGACGCGATCGAGATCGAGCGCGGCGAAAAAGACCCGCTGCACAAGCTGAAGCTGAAGTTCAACGCTTCGGCCGTGGGCGAGGAAAAACGCCGCGGCCCGCGTTACACCCCGCTTTCCAAGCGTCAGGACCGCCCGGCGGCGATCCTGTGGCTGGTGAAGTTCCACCCGGAACTTTCGGATGGCGCCGTGGGCAAGCTGGTCGGCACGACGAAGCCGACCATTCAGGCGATCCGTGAGCGGACGCATTGGAACATCAACAACATCACCCCGATCGACCCGGTCGCCTTGGGTCTTTGCAAGCAGTCCGAACTGGATACCGCTGTGCAGGCCGCTGCCCGCAAGAAGGCCGCCGAAGGCTCGGTGATGTCGGATGACGAGCGCCGCAAGCTGGTGTCGACCGAGCAATCGCTTGGCATGGCACCCGAGGCCCGCGTGCCGTCGGGTCTTGATGTCTTTGGTGACGCGCATGACGAAGACAAGCGCGGCCCTGCAGATTTTTCGGATGCCGAAAGCTTCTTCAACCTGCCGCAGGCTGATGATGAGGATGAGGAAGACGACGACGATCCCCGTCGCTGAGATCCCCCTTGGAACCTACAAAAAGGGCGCAGGAACATTCCTGCGCCCTTTTGCTTTTCTGCCGGGCTTATGGCTGTATCAATGGGCCATAAGAACTGGAATCTCGGCCTTTTCCAACATGTTGCGCGTCGCCCCGCCCAAGATCGCCTCGCGGAAGCGCGAGTGGCCGTAGGCCCCCATCACCAACAGGTCGGCGTTTTGGTCCCAGATGTGGCGAGCCAGCACATCGGAGACACGCGGCAGTGAACGCGCCAACACGGATACCTCTGCATGCACGCCATGGCGCACCAGCATCTGGCACAAAAGCCCACCGGGATCAGACCGTTCCGGCCCATGCGGGGGCGGGTCGATCACGGTGATGTCGACGGTCTGTGCGGCCTTCAAAAAGGGCAGAGCCTGCCGGGTGGCGGTCATCGCCTCGGCGCTTTGATTCCAGGCGACGATGACGCGCTTGGGCGTTGCGGCATCGCCCAGACCTTTTTCAGGCAGCACCAGAACTGGGGCTTTGCCTTCGAACAGCGCCGATTCGATGATTGCCTCGGCTTCGGCACCCTTGCCCTCGCCGTAGGGGCGCGGCAGCACGACCAGATCGGCAAAGCGGGCGCGCTGTGCCACGATTTCACCCAAAGCGCCAAGCTGGGTCACCGCAGCTTCGACTGACGAACGCAGGCCCGGCGTTTGTGCCGCCAATGCGGCTTTGACGGCCGCTTCGGTGTCGCGCGCCTCTGCCTCGGCCCGGTCAAGCGAGACTTGCATCAAAATTGCACCGGAGCCGATATAGGAATAGCCAACCTGCGTGCGGTCAACGCCCAGCACCAGAACGTCAAGATGAGCATCTTGGTCTTGGGCAAGCCGGGCCGCAGCACCAATCGCAAGGCTTGCGTCGGTGGCCCGGGTCAGAACGGTAAGTATGGACTTGTAAGCCATCGGAAATCCTCCTTGAGGCCGAAGGGAATGAGCGACAGACTGTCACAGGACACAATCGGTCGCCTTGACCTTGATCAACAGCTTGCTTCACCGTGTTGACATGGATCAAGGCCCAGAGTTTCCGCACCTGCGAAAAGCTGGGCAGTCGAAAAAGCTCCCGAGCGGAGTCCGAGTCGATTTTCGGGCGCTGGATCGGGACAAAGACGAAGGGACGCAACATGTGGGATTACGTAAAACTGATCGTGCTGGCGTTGATTGCGGTTCTTGCCGCGATCGCCGCCAACTACGCGCACGATCTGCCTTATATGGTGAATGCCCTGGTCGTCATGTTGGCCGCAGCCATCACATTCGTGTGGCAGCTGCGCCATGTGGGCGAACCAGCGCATCATCCGCAAAATGAATATCTGGACGGCGTCGTGCGCGCCGGGGTCATCGCGACCACCTTCTGGGGTGTCGTCGGTTTCCTCGTCGGCGTGGTGATCGCCTTTCAATTGGCCTTTCCGGCCCTGAATCTGGGCCATGTGACCGAAGGGATTTTGAACTTTGGCCGTTTGCGCCCGCTGCATACCAGCGCGGTGATCTTTGCCTTTGGTGGCAACGCGCTGATCATGTCTTCGTTCTACATCGTGCAGCGCACGACAGCCGCGCGGCTGTTTGGCGGTAATCTTGGGTGGTTCGTGTTCTGGGGCTGGCAGCTGATGATCGTGCTGGCCGCGACCTCCTATGTGCTTGGTGGCACGCAAGGCAAAGAATACGCCGAGACGGTCTGGTACATTGACGTTTGGATTGCCGTGGTCTGGGTTGCGTTCCTGCTGGTCTTCATCGGCACGCTGTGGAAGCGCAAAGAGCCGCATATCTATGTGGCAAACTGGTTCATCCTGTCGATGATCATCACCATCGCCATGCTGCATATCGTCAACAACCTGGCGATTCCGGTCTCGTTCCTGGGGTCGAAATCGGTGCAGGTCATGGGCGGCGTGCAAGACGCGATGACCCAATGGTGGTATGGCCACAATGCTGTGGGCTTCTTCCTGACCGCTGGCTTCCTTGGCATGATGTATTACTTTGTGCCGAAGCAGGCTGAAAAGCCGGTCTTCAGCTATAAGCTGTCGATCATCCACTTCTGGGCGCTGATCTTCCTCTACATCTGGGCTGGTCCGCACCACCTGCACTATACCGCTCTGCCGGAATGGGCCTCGACCCTTGGCATGGTGTTCTCGGTGATCCTGTGGATGCCCTCGTGGGGTGGCATGATCAACGGTCTGATGACGCTTTCGGGCGCATGGGACAAACTGCGTACCGATCCGATCATCCGAATGATGGTGGTGTCGGTTGGCTTCTACGGCATGTCGACCTTCGAAGGTCCGATGATGTCGATCAAAGCCGTGAACTCGCTGTCGCATTACACCGACTGGACCATTGGTCACGTCCACTCCGGCGCTCTGGGCTGGAACGGCATGATCACCTTCGGTGCGCTGTACTTCCTTACGCCGCGCCTGTGGAACCGCGACGGGCTTTACAGCCTGAAGCTGGTCAGCTGGCACTTCTGGCTCGCCACCATCGGGATCGTGCTTTACGCCTCTTCGATGTGGGTGACCGGGATCATGGAGGGCCTGATGTGGCGTGAAGTTGACGCCAATGGCTTCCTCGTGAACGCCTTTGCTGACACGGTGGCTGCGAAGTTCCCGATGTATGTGGTTCGCGGTCTGGGTGGGGCGATGTTCCTGACCGGCGCGCTGATCATGGCCTATAACCTGTGGATGACCGTTCGCGCTCAACCCGCAAAGGCCGCGGTAAACGCCAACAACTTCGTTGCGGCGGAATAAGGGGAGGGATGCAACATGTCTTTTCTTGACAAACACAAAGCGATTGAAACGCACGCTACCCTGCTGTTGGTGCTGTCGTTCCTCGTTGTGACCATCGGTGGTCTGGTTCAGATCGTGCCGCTGTTCTACATCGAGAACACGATTGAAAAGGTGGAAGGGGTTCGCCCCTACACCCCGCTGGAGCTGGCCGGTCGTGAAATCTACATCCGCGAAGGCTGCTATGGTTGCCACAGCCAGATGATCCGTCCGATGCGGGACGAGGTCGAACGCTATGGCCACTACAGCCTTGCGGCGGAATCGATGTATGACCATCCGTTCCAATGGGGCTCCAAGCGCACCGGGCCGGATCTGGCACGCGTGGGTGGGCGGTACTCGGACAGCTGGCATGTGGATCACATGATCGATCCGCAGTCGGTGGTGCCGGAATCGGTGATGCCCAAGTATTCGTTCATGATGAACAACGTGATCGACGGTGAATACATCGCCGACTCGATGAGCGTGAATGCCATCGTGGGCGTGCCTTACACCGACGACATGATCACCGAAGCCAAAGCCGACTTTGCGGCCCAGGCCGACCCGAACGCTGATACCGCCGGTCTGACCGCGCGTTATGGCGACAAGGTCGTGGTGTCGAACTTCGACGGCCAGGCCGAATTGACGGAAATGGACGCTATCATCGCCTATCTGCAAGTTCTGGGCACGATGGTGGACTTTTCGACCTTCACACCTGATCCGACGCGGTAAGGGGGGCTCATGGATACCTATAGCTTCCTGCGTGAATTGGCAGACAGCTGGGCGCTTCTGGTTCTGACTGTGGTGTTTCTGGGGGTTATCCTCTGGGCGCTGCGTCCGGGCTCGAACGCGGTCCACCGCGATGCTGCCAACGCGATCTTCCGCAACGAAAAGCAACCCGCCGGGTCGGATGACGACCTTCGGCCCGTGAAGGAGGCGTGACACCATGTGCGCCAAGCAAGTGAAGAAAGAGGCCCAACAGGTCGAAACGACCGGCCATGCTTGGGACGGGATCGAGGAGCTGAACAACCCGCTGCCGCGTTGGTGGGTCTGGGTTTTTTATGCCTGTATCGCCTGGGGGATCTGGTACACCATTGCCTATCCGGCATGGCCCCTGTTGACCCAAGCCACCCAAGGGTACCTTGGGTCGGACATGCGCGAGGATGTCGCGGCCGAGATCAAGCGCTTTGACGATGCCAATGCTGACATCAAGGCCAAGCTGGTGGCGGCCCCGCTGACCAGCATTGCGACGGACGATACCTTGAAGCAGTTTGCGGTTTCGGCCGGTGCATCGGTCTTCAAGAACAATTGTGCGCAATGCCATGGCTCGGGGGCCGCAGGCGTTCAGGGTAAGGGCTATCCCAACCTGACCGACAACGACTGGCTTTGGGGCGGTGATGTAGAGGCAATCCACACCACCGTGTCGCATGGTATCCGCAACACCAATGACCCGGACGCCCGCTATTCGGAAATGCCGAAATTCGGCCTCGACGGATTGCTGGACGAAGCCCAGATCACGCAGGTTGTGGAATATGTGCTGCAACTGTCGGGGCAAGAGCATGACGCCACGCTGGCCGCTGCGGGGCAGACGCTGTTCGTTGACAACTGTGCCGCCTGCCACACCGAAACCGGGGCTGGCGACCGTACGCAAGGCGCGCCTGCGCTGAACGACGCGATCTGGCTTTACGGGGGTGACCGCGAGACTGTCACCGCCACGGTTCAAGGCGCACGCTATGGCGTGATGCCGTCTTGGGCTGGCCGCCTGTCGGAAGACGAAATCCGCGCTGTGGCTGCTTATGTTCACAGCTTGGGTGGCGGCGAGTAAATCGCGCTCCCTTTGGAATGACCAAGGCCCCCGGAGCGATCCGGGGGCCTTAGTTTTTGTCAGGGTCGCCGGGATGCGTGGGCGATTGTTCAGGCGAAACAGACTCAGCGCTGGGTGGCATGGAACCGGGTCGCGCGACGCTGCATCAGCCATTCTTCATCTTCGCGGCGGCGAAGGCGATCACCACTGGTCAGGCTGTCAGAGTTCGGCAAGCGGCTTGCCAATATCAGGCAATCTGCAAACAGGTTTAACATGTTGGATGCTCCTTTCTGATTTCATATCTTGAAAATAGGCGGAAAACCGCAATTCTGCGACTCAGCAATTCTTGACAGATGTAAGCTAAGGTTTCAGATGGATTGGCGAAACTTCCCCCCGCTTTCGCAGCTTCGCGCCTTTGCGGCCTTTGCCGAGGCCCCCTCGCTCGAGCAGGCGGGGGCCGCGATCGGTGTGACGCATGCGGCGATCAGCCAGCAAATTCGGGCGCTCGAGGCGCATCTGGGCCTGCCTTTGGTCGAGAGGGGCGGCCGGAAACTGGCGCTGTCGCCCGAGGGTCGGCAATTGGCCGATGCGTTGGCGGCAGGCTTTGGCCAGATGGCCGCCACCATTGCCAGCCTGACTGGCGCCGATCGCAACGCCCCCCTGCGTATCACGACCACTCCGACCTTTGCGGCTGGTTGGCTCATGCCGCGTTTGTCAGACTTTCGCGCACGCCACCCCGGCATTGATCTTGCGATCGACCCCTCGTCAGACAATCGCGAGATTGGGCGCGATGCGGATGTGGGGATCCGCTATGGCAACGGCCACTGGCCGGGGCTGGAGGCGCAGCTGATCCTGCAGTCGTCGATTGTCGTGGTCGCCGCGCCTGCGCTGGTTCCCGGTATCGGGCCGGTGGCTCTTGACCATTTGGCGGGCCTTCCTTGGCTGCAAGAGCTTGGCACATCCGAGGTGACGGCCTTCATGGAGGCACAGGGCATTGCCCGCCGCGAGGGGGCGGCGATTCTGTCGATGCCGGGTAACCTGATGATGGATGCTGCACGTGACGGGCAGGGTGTGGCCGTGATTGCCCGTGCCTTTGTCGAACGCGACATTCAAGCGGGCCGCCTGCGTCTGTTGATGGAGGATGACGAACGGATGGGTTATTTTTTGGTCCTGCGTCCCGGCTCCTTGCGCCCGGCGCAAAAGGCCTTTGCGACTTGGGTTATGCGACAAGCTGAAGCAGGCGAAATGCGGGGCATTTGACACAGGTCAATGTATTGGCGCCGATTCTGCTGAAATCTGGCACCGTGCCCACCTGAAAGGGTTGCGGCATTGCACCGGCGCTTCATCCTGTTCGCGCGTTTCCTGGAAGTGCCGGTGCCCTCCCTTTCTGAAAGACAAAAGCCGGGTCCTCCCCCCGGCTTTTTCTTTTCAGAAAGGGGCGGGGCAATCTGCCACAGCGAAAAGCTGACTGAAAAATGAATATTTGATACAGGTCAATGCGGCGGCGCGGCATGCGACCGATACCCAATGCCAATACTTAGGCAGATTTCCGGAGATTTCCGTGTCCACCCCAAGCACCAATGAACCCAGCCTTTACGCCGCGCGTGAGCCGATCTTCCCGCGTCGGGTGAAGGGCCAGTTCCGCACCTTGAAATGGTGGCTGATGGCTGTCCTGTTGGGCATCTACTATATCACCCCGTGGATCCGCTGGGACCGTGGGCCGAACCTGCCCGATCAGGCCGTACTGATTGACATGGCCAACCGGCGCTTTTTCTTCTTCATGATCGAGATTTGGCCGCACGAATTTTACTTCGTTGCCGGCCTTCTCATCATGGCGGGGCTCGGCCTGTTTCTGTTTACCAGCGCTGCGGGCCGGGTGTGGTGCGGCTATGCCTGCCCGCAAACGGTTTGGACCGATCTTTTCATTCTGGTCGAACGTTGGGTTGAGGGCGACCGCAACGCCCGTATCCGGCTGCATCGGCAGAAATGGGACGCGGAAAAGATCCGCAAGCGGCTGGCGAAATGGGCAGTCTGGTTTGCGATTGCCATCGCCACGGGGGGGGCGTGGATTTTCTACTTTACCGATGCGCCGACCCTGCTGTGGGATCTGCTGAACGGCACGGCCCACCCCATCGCCTATACCACCATGTTCATCCTCGCTGCGACGACCTTTGCTTTTGGTGGCTTCGCCCGCGAGCAGATGTGCATCTACGCTTGCCCTTGGCCGCGTATTCAAGCCGCAATGATGGACGAAGATACGCTGACCATCGGCTACCGCGAATGGCGGGGGGAACCGCGCGGCAAGCAGAATGTGCCGGGCAATGGCGATTGCATCGACTGCATGGCTTGCGTCAACGTCTGCCCGATGGGGATCGACATCCGCAACGGCCAGCAACTCGCCTGCATCACCTGCGGGCTGTGCATCGACGCTTGCAACGACATGATGGACAAGATCGGCAAGCCGCGCCACTTGATCGGTTATCTGGCGCTGACCGATGAAACGCGCGAGCGGTCAGGCCAGCCGGCAAAGTCGGTCTGGAGCCATGTGTTCCGGCTGCGCACCATCATCTACACATCGCTGTGGTCGTTGGTAGGCGTCGCACTGGTGGTGGCACTGTTCTTGCGGACAGAGATTGATGTGAACGTGACCCCCGTGCGCAATCCGCAGTTCGTGGTTCTGAAAGATGGCTCCATCCGCAACACCTATGAAATGCGCCTGCGCAACAAGCATGGCGACGATCACTGGTTCGCCTTTTCCGCCACGACACAAGGCGGCGAGGTGTTTGTGCTGACGCTGGAGGGCGAGGACAGCCTGAAGGTCAAGGTGCCCGCCAATGAAACCCGGACCCAACGGCTTTATGTCACGGCACCTGCAGGCTCGCATGCCGCGATCTCCGACCGGACCGAGTTCCGCTTGTGGATCGAAGATCTTGGGTCGGATACGGTGCCGGGCACTGACCGGGTGCATCACGACACCGTCTTCAATGGAAAGGTGCAGTAATATGCGCGAGATCACCGGCAAACATGTGCTTGTATTCACAGTTTCGGCGTTTGCGATCATCATCGGCGTGAATGTGGTGATGGCATGGAAGGCGGTCAGCACCTTTCCGGGGCTGGAGGTGGGCAACTCTTATGTGGCCAGCCAGACCTTTGACGCCGATCGCAGCGCGCAAGAGGCATTGGGGTGGACGCTGGTGCCGCAATATGATGCGGCGGCCAAAGAGTTGCATCTGGCCTTCACCGATGCGGCAGGCAATCCGGTGACGCTCCGCGATCTCTCTGTGCTGGTGGGGCGTCCGACCTCGGCTGCCTCGGACCTGCGGCCTGAATTCGCGCGCAAGGCGGGAGTCTATGTGGCCAAGGCCGATCTGGCAAAAGGCAACTGGATGATGCTGGTCGAGGGGCATGCCGAAGATGGCACACTCTTTCATCAACGCATTGATCTGAACGTAAAGGGCTGACCCATGACCGCCACCTTGGATCCGAACAGCTTTGCCGGGGTGGAGCACGCTTCGGTTTCGGCCTGTCCGGCCTGTGTGGCGGCCCCTTCGGCCGAGCGGATCGCGCAACTGAGTGCGCCCGATCATGCCCGGTTGATGCTGTCGTTGCCCGCGGCCCATTGTGCGGCCTGTATCTCGACGGTGGAGAGCGCCTTGGCCGCAACGCCGGGTGTGCGCTCCAGCCGGGTCAACCTGACCCTTCGGCGGGTTTCGGTTGAGGCGGATGCGGCGGTGACGGCGGATCAGTTGATCCGCGTTCTCGCTGGGGTCGGCTATGAGGCGCATGAGCTGGACGCGGGGCTTTTGTCTGCGACCGAAACCGACAAGCAGGGCCGCGATCTGTTGATGCGGCTTGGTGTGGCGTTCTTTTCGATGATGAACGTCATGTTGCTGTCGGTTGCGGTTTGGTCCGGAGCAGACGGCATCACCCGCGATTTGTTTCACTGGATTTCCGGCGCCATTGCACTGCCGACGGTGCTGTTTTCCGGCCAGCCCTTCTTCAAATCGGCCTGGGCCAGGGTGAAGGTGGGGCGGCTCGGCATGGACTTCCCCATCTCGCTTGCTTTGGTGCTGGCCTCGTCGATCTCGGTGTTTGAGACATGGAAATCTGGCCATCACGCCTATTTCGACGCCGCTGTGATGCTGTGCTTCTTTCTGCTGCTGGGCCGCTATCTTGACCATCGCACCCGCGCTGTGGCGCGTTCGGCAGCCGAGGAATTGGCGGCGCTAGAGGTGCCGCGTGCCGTGGTTCTGGTGGACGGGGCCGAGATTACGCGCCCGATTTCCGAGGTTGCGGTGGGCGATCTGGTCCGGGTTCGGCCCGGAGGGCGGATGCCGGTTGACGGCGTGGTGATCGAAGGCACCTCAGAGGTGGATCGCAGCCTTTTGACCGGGGAAAGCCTGCCGGTCTTTGCTGGCCCCGATACTGTGGTATCGGCGGGCGAGGTGAACCTGACCGGCCCTCTGACCCTGCGGGTGACGGCGGCGGGCAGGGACAGTAGCCTTCACCGGATGGCCGATCTGGTCGCCATCGCTGAAAGTGCCAAGACGAAGTACACCACCTTGGCCGAACGTGCGGCCAGCTGGTATTCGCCGCTGGTGCATCTGCTGTCCTTCAGCGCCTTTGGGTTCTGGATGTGGAAAACCGGCGGCGATCTGCGTTTTGCGATCAACATTTCCGCGGCGACGCTGATTATCACCTGCCCTTGTGCCTTGGGTCTGGCGGTTCCGGCGGTGGTTACCTCTGCCTCTGGTCGTTTGTTCCGCAAGGGCTTGCTCATCAAGCATGGCACGGCGCTGGAACGTCTGGCCGAGGTTGATACCGTGGTGTTTGACAAAACCGGCACGCTGACGATGGGTGCGCCCGAAGTCACCAATCTGGCCGATCATCCCCGCGCTGTGGTGGAGGTGGCTGCCGCACTGGCGATGGCCTCGTCCCATCCCTTGGCGGCGGCGCTGGCCGATACGGCGCGGGCCGCTGGCCTTCACCCGGCACGCGTTGAAGATCTGCGCGAAGTGCCGGGCTACGGCGTGGAAGGCAAATGGAAAGGCCAGACCGTGCGGCTGGGCCGGGCAAGCTGGTGCGATACGGATGAGGCGGCCACGACCGCCACCTATCTCTGCACGGGCGAGGGCAAGGCGCGCGCCTTTACCTTCACCGACCGGCTGCGCCCCGGTGCCGAAGCGGCAATTGCAGAGCTGAAGGCGCAAGGAAAGACCATCCGCCTGATCTCGGGCGATACTGAGGGGGCTGTCGCCAGCCTCGCGCAGCGCCTGGGCATTGCCGATTGGATTTCCAGCGCACTTCCGGCAGAAAAAGCGGCGCTGGTCCGCGACCTGACGCTGCAGGGGCGGCGTGTCCTGATGGTCGGCGATGGGTTGAACGACACCGCGGCCCTTGCGGCGGCCCATGTCTCGATCAGCCCGGCAACGGCGTTGGATGCCGCGCGCACCGCTTCGGACATCGTGCTCTTGGGGCAGGATATGACCGCCGTGGGGGATGCTGCCCGGATCAGTGGCCAGACCCGGCGGCGTATCTTGGAAAACTTCGGTCTGTCGGCCGCCTATAACGTCATTGCGGTGCCGTTGGCGCTGATCGGTCTGGCGACGCCTTTGGCGGCCGCCTTGGCTATGAGCCTTTCGTCGATTACCGTGTCGCTGAACTCGTTGCGGCTGAAGTAAGGGCGGGGATCTGATCGCATGGAAATTCTGACCTACCTTATCCCGGTGTCGCTGCTTTTGGGCGGAATTGGTCTGGCGGCTTTTTTCTGGGCGCTGAAAACCAAGCAATTCGATGACCCGACGGGTGACGCCAATCGTATCTTGACCAAGGATTGGGATGACAGGCCCAAACCATAGCCTGCGAGCGTTCTGTGATGCAGGGTCCGATATGAAAAAGGCTTAACCCCGCAGGGTTAAGCCTTTTGTTTTGCAATTCAGCGGGATGTCTTAGCCCTGCAGAAGACGCTTCAGCAGGTTCAGGTCATCCGTCAACTGGCTGTCGGTGGACATCAGTTCTTCAATCTTGCGCACACCATGCATGATCGTGGTGTGGTCCCTTCCGCCAAAGCGACGGCCGATTTCCGGCAAGGAGCGGGGGGTCAATTGCTTGGCCAGATACATTGCCACCTGACGCGGCCGGGCGATGTTGCGCAGCCGCTTCGGCCCGATCATGTCCGACAGACGGATGTTGTAATGCTCAGCCACCTTGCGCTGAATCTCCTCGATCGTCAGCTTGCGATCCGAGGCGCGCAGGATATCAGCAAGGCAGTCCTGTGCCAGTTCCAGCGAAATCTCACGACCCACCAGCGAGGCAAAAGCAAAGAGGCGGGTCAGTGCGCCTTCCAGCACGCGAACATTGGTGGTGATGCGATGGGCCAGAAACTCCAGCACACCGCCCGAAATCTGCAAGCCATGGTATTGCTGGCGGTAGGCTTCGGCCTTTTGCTGCAAGATCCCGAGGCGCAGTTCGTAATCGGTGGGGTGCAAATCCACCACCAGCCCGCATTGCAGCCGGCTCTTGATGCGATCTTCGAGATCCTTGATCTCGCCCGGCGCACGGTCGGCCGAGATGATGATCTGCTTATTCTGGTCTACCAGCGCATTGAAGGTATGGAAGAATTCTTCCTGCGTGCTGTCTTTGCCAGCGATGAACTGGACATCGTCCACCATCAGCACATCGACCGAGCGGAAGATTTCCTTGAAATCCATGATCTGCTTGTCACGCAACGCCTGCACAAAGCGGTACATGAACTGTTCGGCCGACAGATACAGAACCCGCATTTCCGGCTGACGCGCCTGCAGCTCATGCGCGATGGCGTGCATCAGGTGGGTCTTGCCCAAACCAACGCCACCATAAAGGAACAGCGGGTTGAAGGTGACGGGTCCGCCTTCGGCGACGCGGCGTGCCGCGGCATGGGCCAACTCGTTCGGCTTGCCGACAACAAAGCTGTCAAAGGTAAAGCGGGCATCCAAGGTCGCGCCCGGCAGTTCCTCGTCCGTGCCGGTGCGGCGTGCTTGCGCAAGTCGCGGCATCGGCTTGGCCGGTGTGCTCGGCTGAGCGGCAACCGGGCGTGCCGCGCGGGGCTGGCCAGCACTGGCTGCCGGCACGAAAAACTCCACGCGCGAGACGTCCTGACCCGAAGCAACCAGTTGGCTCAGGATATGGTCAGAGAAATTGCGCGACACCCAGTCGCCAAAGAAGGTCGTCGGAACTTCAAAACGAGCGGTAGAGCCACGCAGTTCGGCCAAGCGAATCGGCTCGATCCAGGTGGCATAATTATTGCGGCCGACGCGCTTGACCAAGTCTTCGCGCAGTTTACCCCAGGCCTCATTCGTCATGTTTTTGTCCGTCCCCGGTTCCTGCCGAGAAAACCCCGGTGGCCCCTTGATGTTGTTCAAATAACGTCACGCGCGCCACCTTGTCCAAAGGGAGAATGACACCGGAATCGCCACCAGAAACTGGCAGCCCGGCCTTGTCAGTTCTGGACACGAAACAACCCATCCATCAGGAAGATTCCTGATGAAAGATTTCTGTTTTCGTCAGGCCGCGTGAGCAGCAGACCTATCAACGCATTGAATTTGAACAACTTCTTGTTTTTCTTTCCCGCATGATTTTGGCAGCAGCAGGTTAGAAGGTGGTGTTCAAATCAGCGTCTTGTCCCCCAAGTCGAAGTGAATCGCAGGGTCAAGCTAGCAAGCCGCCGCGCGACCGCGCAACCGAACTATGCGCTTGACAGAGATTCAGTCGAGCGAATCCCGGACGCCGTGCAAAATGGCAACTCCTGACAATCAGGGGGGGCTAAAAGCGCCCATCGAAAGTGCGAATTGTGATAATCGAAAGAGATTCGCAATGAAAAAAGGCGCACTCGAAAGTGCACCTTTTGGAGAATCGCTAAGGCTGAAAATCAGGCCTTCGGTGCAACCAACGCTTTGACGCGCGAGGTCAGGCGCGACATTTTCCGCGAGGCGGTGTTCTTGTGCAGAACGCCCTTGGTGACGCCGCGCATCAGTTCGGGCTGAGCCGAGGCCAAGGCGGTTGCGGCAGCGTCGGCGTTGCCGGAGGCCAGTGCCTCTTCGACCTTGCGCAGGAAGGTGCGGATACGCGAACGGCGGGCTTTGTTGACGTCCTGACGAGCGTCGGACTGACGGGCGCGTTTTTTGGACTGGGCGGTATTTGCCATGGGCTGAACTCTCTTCGGTCTTGTGTCAATATGATCGCACGAAAGCACCGAAGCCCCCTTCGTCCGAAGGAGAATCGTTCACGCCTTTAGCGGGCCCACGCGCATGTGGGGTGGCGCTTAACCCCTGCTGCTGGATTATGCAACCGGATTCAGCGGTTGCGGAACTGTGGCGGGCGCTTTTCGACGAAAGCTGCCATGCCTTCTTTCTGATCCTCGGTGGCAAAAGCGGCGTGGAAGGCGCGGCGCTCAAACAAAAGCCCTTCGCGCAGGGTCGTCTCCAAAGCGCGATTGACCGATTCCTTCACCGTCATCGCAATGACCGCCGATTTTTCGGCAATCTTGCGGGCGGCTTTCATCGCCTCATCTTGCAGGTCTGCGGCAGCAACGATGCGGCTCACCAGCCCTGCCCGTTCCGCCTCGGTGGCATCCATAAAGCGGCCGGTCAGGTTCATGTCCATCGCCTTGGACTTGCCGACCAGTCGCGTCAGGCGCTGGGTGCCGCCCATGCCCGCGACGATGCCAAGGTTGATCTCGGGTTGGCCAAACTTGGCCGTGTCAGCGGCGATGATGAAATCGCACATCATGGCGAGTTCGCAGCCACCGCCCAAGCAATAGCCCGCCACCGCCGCGATCACCGGTTTGCGAACCCGGGCAATCGTCTCAGCCTCGGGGCCAAAAAGGTCGTCGAAATAGACATCGACATAGGATTTTCCAGCCATCTCGCGCACATCGGCGCCCGCAGCAAAAGCCTTCTCCGACCCGGTCAGCACGATGCAGCGGATCATCTCATTGCGGTCCGCGGCGACCATCGCTTCTGCCAATTCGGCCATCAGCTTGGTGTTCAGCGCGTTCATCGCATCGGGGCGATTGAGCCGGATCAGGCAGGTGTGGTCTGCAATCTCGACGATCAGGGTTTCATAGGCCATGGCAGTGGCTCCCGGTGGTTTGCTCTGCGACCTCTAACAGCAACGCAGACGTTATCAAGTCACCTCTGGCAGGTGGGGCAGTGAAAGGACGACCGGCCCGATTGTACCGTGCGGGCGATCGGGCTTTGGCATCCGGGGGTCGTGCAGGGTTGGCCTTCGCGGTCGTAGACGCGGAAGGTGTGTTGAAAATAGCCAAGCTCGCCATGAGCTTGACGATAGTCCTTCAACGAGGAGCCACCCGCCGCAATCGCCTCGATCAAGACATCGCGGATGATCGGCACCAGCCGGGTCACTTCGGCAGAGGTTACGTCGCGGGCTAGGCGCAGCGGGCTGATTCCGGCGCGGAACAGCACTTCACAGACATAAATATTCCCCAGACCCGCAACATTTTGCTGATCCAGCAGCGCGGATTTGATCGGCGTTGCGCGCCCTTTCAGACGCGCGGCAAGGTGGGTCTCGTGAAAATCATTGCCAAAAGGTTCGGGGCCAATGTTGGCCAAAAGCGGATGTGTGTCAGCGGTCGCCGTCGTCAACAAATCCATCGCCCCAAAACGACGGGCATCGTTGAAGGTCACCCGCGCGCCACCCTCCATGTCCAGCACGACATGGTCATGTTTGGCGGGCGCGGGGTGGTCATGGTGAAACTGCCCCAGTTGCGCGCCTGAGATCAGCATCCGGCCCGACATGCCCAGATGGATCAACAAAGTCTCTGCGGTCGAAAGATCGGCCAGAATGTATTTCGACCGCCGCCGCAGTCCCAGGACCCGCGCACCGGTCAGCCGATCGGCCATTTGGGGCGGGAAGGGCCAGCGCAGATCGGGCCGGTTCACCGTGGCCTTGTCGATCTGTCGCCCCTCCATCACCGGCAATAGTCCCATGCGGACGGTTTCAACTTCGGGCAGTTCTGGCATGCGACCTCGTGGCAGCATTGAGGGTTGGGGGCTTCCCCCCTATAAGGTGGCCAACCAAAAGGAAGGGCAAGCCCTGATGACCGCAGACACCACCACCCATTTCGGCTTTCAGACCGTGCCAGAGGACGAAAAGGCCGGGATGGTGCATGGCGTCTTCAGCCGGGTTGCGTCGAAATATGACGTGATGAACGACCTGATGTCGATGGGCATCCATCGCGTCTGGAAGGACGCCATGATGGACTGGTTGGCCCCGCGGCCCGGCCAGCGCCTGCTTGATGTGGCGGGCGGCACCGGTGATGTGGCCTTTCGCTTCTTGAAGCGTGCGCCCGGCGCGTCGGCGGTGGTCTGCGATATGACCGAACCCATGCTGATCGAAGGCCGCAAACGGGCCGAGGCCGAGCGGATGGCCGATAGCCTCGACTGGGTGGTGGGCGATGCGATGGCACTGCCCTTTGCGGACAATTCCTTTGACGTTTACACAATTTCCTTTGGCATCCGGAATGTGGTGCGTGTGCCCGACGCCTTGAAAGAGGCCTACCGTGTGCTGAAGCCCGGCGGCCGGCTGATGGTGCTGGAGTTCAGTCAGATTCCGAATGATCTGATGCAGAAGGCATATGATCTGTACTCCTTCAATATCATCCCCGTGATGGGGCAGATCGTGGCGAATGACCGCGACAGCTATCAGTATCTGGTCGAATCCATCCGCAAGTTCCCCGATCAGGAAACCTTCCTTGGCATGATCCGGTCTGCCGGATTTTCCCAGGCCAAGTATCGCAACCTCAGCATGGGAATCGCCGCCCTTCATTCGGGCTGGAAGATCTGATGCGCGGACCCCACAATATCTGGCGATTGATCCGCACCGGGGCCACCTTTGAACGCACCGGGGCGATGGCCGTGGTGCTGGAGGCGATGGAAGCCCCGGCCCGGCTGCGTTTTGCCGCGCGGATGCTGGGCTGGCCGTTCAAATGGCTGGGGGTAAAGGGTGACCCTGCGCTGCCGCCGGTGACGCGGGCGCTGACGGCGCTTGGCCCGGCCTATATCAAGTTTGGTCAGATCCTTTCCACCCGCCCCGACATTGTTGGCGAAGAGCTGGCCGAACAGCTGAAATATCTGCAAGACAAGCTGCCGCCCTTTGGGATGGAAGACGCCAAAAAAGCGATCGCCGCCGAGTTGGGCGCGCCGGTTGAGGCGCTGTTCTCCTCGTTCTCCGAACCCGTTGCGGCCGCATCCATCGCGCAGGTCCATCAGGCCCGTGTGATTGAAACTGGGCAAGAGGTGGCGGTCAAAGTCTTGCGCCCCGGCATTGAACGCGCCTTCCGCCGTGACATCGACGCTTTTTATTTTGCTGCCCGCAGCATGGAATATATCGCCCCCTTCTCACGTCGGTTGCGTCCGGTCGATGTGATCGCGCATTTCGAAGGCGTGGTGATGGGCGAGTTGGACCTGCGGCTAGAGGCTGCAGCTGCCTCGGAGTTTGCCGAAAACACCCGCAAGGACGAAGGATTTCAGGTGCCTGCGCCGCTTTGGCGGCTGTCGGGACGTCAGGTGCTGACGCTGGGGTGGGCCGAAGGGGTCGCGCTGTCCGACAATGCGGCGATTGACGCCGCAGGGCATGATCGGGCGATCTTGGGCGCGCGGGTGCTGTCCTTGTTCCTGCGTCATGCGCTGCGGGATGGCCTTTTCCACGGTGACATGCATCAGGGCAACCTGAAGGTCGGCGCCAATGGCGACATCATTGCCTATGACTTTGGCATCATGGGCCGGATCGACGAATACACCCGCCGCGTCTATGCCGAGATTCTGTACGGCTTCATCCGTCGTGACTACCGTCGCGTGGCCGAGGTGCATTTCGAGGCGGGATATGTGCCCGCCAACCGCGATATTGACGAATTCGCCCGCGCGCTTCGTGCGGTGGGCGAGCCGATCTTTGGCGTCGAGGCGAGCCGGGTTTCCATGGCGCGACTTTTGTCCTTCCTGTTTGAAGTGACCGAGAAATTCGGCATGGAGACGCGGACAGAGCTGATCTTGTTGCAACGCACCATGGTGGTGGTCGAGGGCGTGGCGCGGTCGCTGGATCCCCATATCAATATCTGGGAAGTCGCCAAACCCGTGGTCGAAGGCTATATCAGCCGCAATCTGGGGCCCGTGGCGCTGATGCGCGATCTGGCGCAGACCGCGCGGGTGCTGTCGCGGTTCGGCCCGCGCCTGCCGCGGCTGGTGGAACAGGCGCTGATCGCCCAAGCCGAATTGCCGCCCCCCGTGCGTGCGCCCAAAACCCGTCGCCGCCTTGCCCAGTTTGGTCTGGCCGTGTTGGTCCTTGGCCTTGGCCTGTGGTTGGGGCGCTGGATTTAACTGCCCGTTGCCTCGGGCACGCGGAGCGCGGTGATCTTGGATGACAAAACTTCGATCCCGCCCTCCAGCACCAACATGGCACCAGAGGCGCCGTTGCGGGCCTCGATGATACGCGCATAAGACTCCACCGGGGTTTCACCCAGCAGGGTGTCGCCCGAATAGCTTTCCAGCGTCAGCGTATAAGCCCCCATCGGCAGCGGATCGCCCGCCGCATCCCCGCCAAGCCAATCGTAAAGCCCGGCTTCGGCCGGAACGTCCTCGCGTGATTTCACCTCGCCTGCGGCATCGCGCACCACAAGCACTGCGCTGTCCGCGCCTGTCGCTGGGGTCAGTTGCATCGTCACTGGATCGCCGTCCATCCAGACCGGGGCCTCGGCTCGGGCTTCCTGCCCCACCCAGCCCGCAAGTTGCGACATGCCCAAAACAGCCATCTGACTGCCCAGATTGGTCAGCAGCTCATTGGTGCGGGCCTGCTGTTCCACGCCCGAAAAGGTTGCAAGCTGCGTGGCGTAATCGGTGGAATCCATCGGGTTCAATGGATCCTGATTCTGCATCTGGGCCGTCAGCATCTTCAGAAACGTGTCGAAATCTGATGAAATCAGCGCCTTGTTGCTGGTTGTTGTCGGCGCCGCCGAGGTGGTTCCGGCCGAGGTCACGGAGGAAGTGGTCATGCATGGCTC
>Ga0255092_1000100_pt1 | contig 41890 bp, 38 predicted proteins | sample Colum_Yuk_RepC_8_2_FD_188454 | JGI IMG/M metagenome (GOLD analysis project Ga0255092, IMG submission 188454) | Freshwater microbial communities from Columbia River, Oregon, United States - Colum_Yuk_RepC_8d | ecosystem: Environmental > Aquatic > Freshwater > River | place: USA: Oregon...
ATCGACAGGGGTGCACTCAACTGAAGCAGCAGGTCATGAAGCTGCGCAGACGCCCCGCCCAGGAGCGACTCCATCGGGCAGTCGAGTACGGCGGCCAACTGGTAGAGGCGCTTGAGCGATGGGCTGATCACGCCGGTTTCCATTCGGGAGACGGTCTCGGGCTCCACACCAATGGCCTCTCCCACCTGCTGCTGCGACAGCCCCCGGCTGCGTCGCTGCCGGGCAAGGGCGACCCCCACTCTGCGACTGAAACCCTCCCATTCGGCAGGAGTCTGGGTCGCATGCGAAGACGGGAAAGGGGGGCGGCGCAACGGTCGACTGGAAACGTTGAAACTTGACGCCAAAGATCATCCGAAAGGGTGACCTAGACAATGATGTTTAACGTAGTATTTGATCTTTGAGGATAACCAAGCGTTTCGTGAAGTCCTCAGCGTCCTCGCTGCCGCAGGGTTTGATGCTCCTGCCCTGCCCCTGGTTGTGTTTTCGCACCTGGCGGCCTAACCGTGGGCCGGTCCGCACCCTGCTGAAAGACGAGCGCAGCGGTGAATTCGTCTGGCTGACGGGGGGTCAGGCCGCGTTATGGGGCCACCTGGAGCAGGGCACCACGTTTGCCCGACTCCGCCGTGTGGCGGTTCCTCTGGGCCTGGATGAGACCCTGCCTGAACTGATCCGTCATTGGCTTCATGCCGGATGGGTACAGAACCTGACCGATCGATCAAGTGGGCGCGCACCCGAAACCGGTGAAACGCTGCAGCTGCGCGTGGCGCAAGGCCTCGCCGTTGAATCGGGCCCCGACCTTGATTCAGGCATGGTGGGGGAGCGCACCACCGAAGTGGCCGCACGGGCCTGGCTGACTGCGCAGGGCTATCCCTTCGAGGCTGACTGGAATCTCGCAGAGCTCAACCCCTTGGCGCGTCAGGCGATGGATCGGCTGGACTTTCTGCGCGAATCGGGGGTGTTCCAGATCCGTTTCCTGAACTGGCAGCTCCAGACTTCCGTCACCCAGCACATCCGGCTGGCTGCCAAGGCACAGGGGTTCTCCGTCGTACTGAATTGAAATCACCTGCGCAACCGGCACCCTGCGGCACACGCACGAAGCAGGCGTCGCCTGGAGGCATGCACTCGGACGGCACCGCTCAGATCACAAACGTCGCCACGCTGCCTGCAGCTTCGCGTCTCAGTTCAAGTCGGGCATCGATCCAGTCGCGCAATTCGCTGACATGCGAAATGATGCCCACCAGTCGGCCCGTGCGCTGCAGGTCCTTGAGTGCGCGGATGGCCCATTCAAGCGCCTCGGCATCCAGCGTGCCAAATCCCTCATCGACAAAGATCGCATCCAGGTGAATGCCTCCCGCATGCGACTGAACCACATCGGACAGCCCAAGCGCGAGCGCGAGTGAGGCCATGAACGACTCACCGCCCGAGAGTGTGCTGACCGGCCGCTGCAGGCCGGTGTACTGATCGAAGACCTCCAGATCCAGGCCCCCCGCAGAGCGCTGGTCGGTCACCTGGTAACGCCGTCGCAATTCATAGCGCCCCCGACTCATGACCGCCAGCCGCAAGGTAGTGGCTGCGAGCACCTCTTCGAACAGCGTGGCCAGCACATAGCGCTGCAGCGACAGCCGCTGCGGGTTCTGGCCCGAGGCCAGATCGGCAAGGCCTCGGACCAGCGCAAAGCGCTGCTCGAGCTGCGCAGCTCGCTCACCGAGATCGGCGAGCTTGCGAGCGGTCGTTTGCAGGGTCGCCAGGGCCGCCTCGGCCCGCGTACTTGCAGCGATGGCTTCCTGCTGAGCCTGCTCCGCCTTCAGGTGCAGGGCCTGCAGGGCATCGAGGTCGGGGCGCACGAGCAACTCGGCAGCGGCCTGCGCCCGCTTGAAGCGATCCTGAGCGGCCGCCATTGCATTGCGCTCCTCCTGCAAAGCCTGCTCGAGCGTTGCTCGCAGCTGCGGCGCGAGACTGGCCTGCTGATGGGCCAGAGCATCTGCAAAGCCCGCCTCGAGCAGTCGCTTCGCAAGGGCCTGGTGCGCTGCTGCTGCCTCGCTCTCGCGCTGCCGCGCTGCGGTCTGCGCAGCCTGCCATCGGGCCTCGGTCTGCATGAGCGTGGCTTGTGCCGAGGCATCAGCCTGCTCGGTCTGCGTGAGCTGTGCATCGATGGCGAGTCGCTCACGGGACAGACGCTCGAGTTCGGTCTGCACCGCTTGCGGGGTGCGCCAGGCCAGGGGTACGCCCTGCGTGCGCTCATCCAGAACAGCCTGCGCGCCGGCCTGCGCCTGAGCCGCGCTCTGCTGCGCCAGAGCGGCCTGACGCTCGGCCTCGCGGGCCTGCTGCACCTGCCCCTCCAAGGCCTCGAGCCGGGCCTGTTGCGTGGGCAGCTGCTCGGCTGCAGCCTGGGCCTGTGCGAGCTGGGCGGCTGCGGCCGCCAGCGCCTCGATCCAGGCACTGTGGAGCTGCGCCGTCGGGCTGGCCGCGGTTGATGCAACCCGTGAGGCCTGGCCAGTCGCTTCTTCATCCTGATCGCCCGGGCATGGGTCGGGCGACTGCGCGTCGGTCAGCTCGGCCTGCAGGTCGGCCAGCGCTGCGCGCCCGGCCTGAGCGGCCGTACCCGCTTCAAGCAGACGCGCCTGTGCCTGCTGCAGCGCCGTCTCGGACTGCTGCAGCCGTTGCTGCGCGGCGTGCAACGCCTCGTCCGTGATCAGCTCGCCGGCCTGTGCGCTGGCAGGATGCTCGAGTGATCCACACACGGGACACGGCTCGCCTTGATGCAAATGCAAGGCCAGGCGTGCCGCCTGCCCCTGCATCCAGGCGCGTTGCAAGGCTCGCAAGCCCTCGCGACCTTGCTCAAGCTGCTCGAGTGCCTGTTGCGCCTGCGCATTGGCCTCCCGCTCGGCCGTATCCAGGGGGCCCTGATCCGCCTTGGCCTGCGCCAGACGCGCCTGGCGGGCTACAAGGCGCTGCAGCTCGGCATGCCGCGCCCGAGCAGCCTCAAGCAGGGCAGCCCGGTCGCGCAGGCCCTGCACCTCGGTGCGTTGCGTGACGGCAGCCTGCTCAGTGTGTTGCAAGACCTGCTGATGTCGCTTGAGCTCAGCCTCGGCCTGGGTCAGCCCCTTTTGCGCCTGCAAAACCGCCGTACGGGCGAGCTCCAGGCCCTGCACCTGCGCCATCAATCGCTGCATCTCCAGGGCTTGCACTGCCAGGCCATCGCGCTCGGGCCCGCGAGTCAGCGCCGCCTCGCGCGCCTGACGGGCCGCGTGCGCCTGCTGCACGGCCTGCGTGTGCCGGGTGTGCAGCTCGAGCACCTGCTGGGCCGCCTGCTCGGCCTGTAACCGCAGCTGAGCCGCCGCAAGCACTTCGGGCTGCAAGGCTGCCGCCGCTTGGGCGCGCTGCAGTGTTTGCTCGCGCTGCATGCGTTGGGGCTTGGTGGCCACCAGCCCGTCAAGCGCGCTGCGGGCCTGGGCCAGTTCATCGAGCCGTTCAGCTGTGGCTCGAGCTGCATTCAGTGTGGCCTGCGACTGCTCGAGCGCGGTCTGGGTCGCGCTCTGATGCTGGCGCGCATCGACCCAATGCTGTTCGCACCGGGCGAGTTCGGTGGCGAGCGCGGCCGCGTCAGGGAGTTGCGCCTGCTCGAGCAGGGCCTGTCGGGTCTGCAAGACCGCTGCAGCCTCGCGTTCGGCCACCAGCGCATCGTCTTTCAGGCGCTGCTCGATGCGCTTGTAGAACTCGGTGCCAAAGAGCGTCTGCAAGATGCGTTCGCGATCGATGGAGCTGCTCTTGAGGAACTCAAAGAACCGACCCTGCGGCAACAAAATGATCTGACGGAACTGCTGACTGGTGAGGCCAAGCAAGCCCTCGACCGCAGCCGTGACCTTCTCCCAGCGATCCGCCAGGACGCGGCCCTCGGCGAGCGCGATCAGCTCGGCCTCCTTGGCCTGAGTCACCTCCTTGCCCCCCCGACGCGCGGGCCTGCGCTGCTCGGGCACGCGCCGAACCCGGTAGTGCTGATCGCCCAACGAAAATGTGAACTCCACCTGGGTCAGTCTGTCGGCCGCAGCGTGATGGCTGCGCATGTCGCGCGGCTCGCGCTCGCCCCCCGATGCATCGCCGTACAGGGCAAAACACAGGCCATCGAGCAAGGTGGTCTTGCCCGACCCGGTCGGCCCGTGAATCAGAAAGAAGGTCTTGGAACCCAGCTCGCTGAAGTCGATCACCTGCAGTCGGGCGAAGGGCCCGAAAGCCTGCATCTCCAGGCGCAAGGGCCTCATGAGCGATCCTCTGCCCGCAACCGCTCGATTGCGCTCACCATCCAGGCCCGGGCCTCATCGGAGGCCGGTTCACCCGTGATCTGCTGAGCGAAGGCCGAGAAGACATCAAGCGGCTGACGGCGGTGCGCGTTGGAGGCGGCCATCGATCCCTCGGGCTGCGCAACATTGCGGATGGCATCGAATTGCATCAACAGCAGATGGGGATAGACCTGCTTGAGGCGGGCCATGGCATCGAGCACCGGGCCCGTATCGGTGAGCTGCGCGCACAGGTAATCGTTGAGTGCGCCAAAGCGCTCGGGCTGCATGAGCAACTCCTGAAAGCTCGCACGGATCACACGCACATCGCGACGCAGCGTCAGGGGCACCCGGCGCACCTGGCTTGCGCCCACGGCGTCGATCTCGATGATGGACACGCTCTTGGTGTGCTCGCATTCATCGAAGGAGTACTTGAAGAGCGACCCCGAGTAGGCGATGTGGGACGCGCCCACCGATTGCGCGCGATGCAGATGCCCCAGGGCGACGTGATGGAATCCGGTGAACAGCGAGGGGGGTACCGCGCCACTGCCCCCCACCGACAGGGGCCGCTCGGATTCGCTCTCGGCGCCGCCCGCTACGAAGGCGTGGGACACCAGGATCTGTCGCTCATGCGCATGCTGATCGGCCCGCAGACGATCGAGCAGGCTGGCCATGGCCTGGGCATGATCGCGAATCGATTCGGTGCAAGGGCTCGAATCCGGTGAGCCAGAGGGATGCGGCGGGTCGACAGGATCAGCCAGGTCGCTCCTGTGGGCCCGGTCATTCAGTGCGCGAACCTGGACCGGCTCGGCATAAGGCAGGGGGTGTATCGCCACCGTGCCATGCGCATCCTGCAGGCGGACTGCGCTGAGCGTGTCGAGCGTGCCGCGCACGAAGAGCCCTTGATCGGCCAGGATGCGCCCACCAAAGGCGATGCGCTCGGCGCTGTCGTGATTGCCCGCAATCAGGATCACCGGGATGCGGGCTTCGACCACCAGCCGGCTCAGGGTGCGATCGAGCAAGCTCACCACATCGGCGGGCGGCACGGCACGGTCGTACACATCGCCCGCGATCAGTACCGCATCCACATGTTCGTCGGTAGCCAGCCGCACCACCTGATCGAGCAATTGGTCCTGATCATCGATCAGGGACTGGCCATACAGCTGGCGACCCAGATGCCAGTCGGCGGTGTGAAGCAGACGCATGTGATGGCAGCCCTGCCGCGACCTCAATACCGGTTCACATCGTCGTCGTTGGCCGGGGACTGGTCACTGCGCCGACGAAACACCGCCCGAAACACAAGCGTGGCCACGAGCGAGCCGACCGCAAAGATCGAGATGTCACGCACTGCCGAGTAACCGTCGCCCAGAAACTGCAGGAGGGCCACCAGGGCCATGCCCACCGCGAATCCGAGCAGGATGAACGACAGGGTGAGGACTTCGGCGATCGCCAGGAGCGCCGCCACGATGAGACTGATCTGCCAGGCCTGCATGGGGTGGGTCTTGATGGTTCAGCGGTTGGTGAGGTTGGCTGTTAAGCGAGGTCGGCGGTTGAAGAAGTCGGCGTTTGGTGAGATCCGCAGCCGCGAGGGTCAGGTGTTGCCTGGATCAGAGCTTGCTGGCAATGCGTCCGATCGCGCCGCTCAGTCCGCTCAATACATCGGAGGGCACGAGCACCAGTTTGGCATTGCTGCCCTTGCCGAGCTCCTGAACCGCCGAAGCCTGCAGTTTGCGGATCTCGAATTCCACGGCGCTCTCGCCTCCATCCGCAATCGCACGAGACACCGCCGAGACCGCATAGGCCTCGGCATCGGCGCGGATCTTGACGGCTTCGGCCTGTTTCTGTGCGGCATAGAGCTGGGCATCGGCGTCGAGCTCGGTGGCCTGCTTGCGACCCTCGGCCTCACGCACTACGGCCCGACGGTTACGCTCGGCATTGAGCTGCAGCTGCATCGCCTGACGGGTCTCGGCATCGACATCCACCTCCAGAATCTCAACGCGCGTGAGCACAATCCCCCATTCCTGCGAGACCGCCGACAGGTCGTTTTCGATCTGCTCGGAGAGCTGGCGCCGGTTGGACTGCACGCCATCGAGATCGGTTTGGCCGATCACACTGCGCACCGTGCCGTTGACCAGCGTCAGGATGGCATCGTCGACATTGTCGATGCGATACATGGTCTTGGACGCATCGGAGATGCGATAGAGCACGGCGAGCGATACCGCGATGGTGACGTTATCCAGGGTGATGGCATTGATGGGCCGGGGCGGCAGCTGTCGCTCCAGGATCGGCACCTTGTGACGCACCGTCTCGAAAAACGGCACCAGCAGATGCAGGCCCGCCTCCATCTTGCGGTGATAGCGGCCGAGCCGCTCCACCAGCCAGTTTTCGGATTGCGGCACGATCTTGACCGCGGCCCGGATGGTCACCACGACCAGGACGGCGAGTACAACCAGAACCAAGGTGGAGGTTTCGAATCCGGGCATGGGTAATCCTGTTCAGTCAGGGGCGCAGCGACTCAGGGTGCACCCTGGCGAGATGGTACGGGATGAGCCGTCTGAACCAACGACCAGATCTGTTCGGCCAATGGCATCAGCATTGCACCCTGACGATAGAGCCGGATCTGCAGACCGATTTCATGGGTCGCCCCCCCGGCCGGTCGCAGACGCCCATCTTCCAACTCGGCGGTGACGGTCGTCGCGGGCAACCAGGCGACGCCGCGCCCAGCCAGGGCCATGCTCTTGAGCAGCAGTGCATTGTGCGCAGTGAAAACCACCGAGGCGGCGACGCCCGATCGTGCGCCCAGACCACCTGGTGCCCACCCGTTGCGCCGCTGAACCGACTGCAGGATACGCCCCAGTCCTGACTCTGCGCTGTACTGCAACAGATGCAGCGGGCCACGAGGTGCGTCGAGCTCAATGAGCGGCCCGCCCTGTGCATTGGAAGCACAGACCGGCACCAGCCTGTCCTCACCGAGCAGCACACTGTCGTAGCCAGCTTCATCGAGCCGGCCGGGCGCGAGCGGATGGGCATAGGCCAGCATGAATTGAACCCGCCGCTGCACCATCAGATCTTCGCAGGCGCGGGAATGATCGGACAGCGTCTGAATGGGTCCGAGTCTCAGCCGGGATTCAAGTTCGGCCAGCCAGTGCGGAAAGAAATGCAGCGACAAGGCATGTGTGATCGCGAACCGCAGGCTGGCGTTGGCCTCGTCGTGAGCCGCAAGCGCCTTGATTCGCGCGGCCTCCAGACTGGCCAACGCCGACTGGACCTGTGGCAGCAGCTGATGACCCGCCGTCGTGAGTGCAACCGGATGGGCGCTGCGATCCACCAGAGGCACGCCTGCCCACTCTTCCAGGGCCTTGATATGACGCGACAGCACCGGCTGAGCGACCGATCGGGCTTCGGCGGCACGCGAGAAATGGCCCAGTTCGGCCAGAGCCAGAAAATCTTCGATCCAGCGGATCTCGAGCGGACGGTTGTTGACCATGAAATCCGAACTCCAGCGTGCGGGCCCGCAACGAGACGCCCGAGCGGGCTTGCGTGCATGGATTCATGCAATTTTAGTATTGGACGCCCATGGCCGCGTCGGCCAATCATTCAGCGCTTGCTCAACGGCGCTGCGCCTGAGGCCTGTGCCACCACTCAATGAAACGGTCCTGACCATGCCCGCCATACAGAACTACCGGGGCATCATCCCCGCCATCTCCTGTCCCTTCACCGATCAGCATCAGATCGATGAACCGGCACTGCGCCGCCTGGCCTCCTGGTTGGCGGACCACGATGGCATCGTGGCAGTCATGACCAACGGTCATACCGGCGAGGTATTTTCGCTTACACCCGCCGAGCGTGCCCGAGTGACACAGATCGTGGCCGACGAGTTGCGCGGTCGATTGCCCGTCATTTCATCGATCGTCTGTGAGGGACTGGCCGATGCGGCCGTTCATGCCCGTGCCGCCCGCGACGCCGGTGCGGTGGCCCTGGATGTCATGCCGCCACATCACTGGCTGCGATTCGGATTCAGCAACAGCCATGCGTTGCAGTACTTCGACGCCATCCACCAGGCCACGCCCGACCTCGATCTGGTCGCGCACGTGTATCCGGCCTGGACACGCGCCTCCTATTCCACGGCACTGATGGCCGATCTCGCCCGCCTGCCCTACCTGCAGGCCTTCAAGGTGGGGCAGCGCGACATGAACAAATATGCACGTGACATCCAGGCCATTCGTGAGGCCAACCCGCACAAGGCCATCCTCACCTGTCATGACGAATACCTGCTGGCCTCCATGGTGCAAGGCGTCGATGGGGCCCTGGTCGGGTTCGCCACCTTCATTCCACAACTCATCATCGACCTCTGGAATGCGGTGAAGGCCGGCGATCTGAACCGCGCCATGGCGGTTCAGGCGGTGATCACGCCCCTCAAGGATGCGGTCTACGGCGGCGGAGAGCCTACCGGCGAGGCGCATGCCCGCATGAAAGGCGGCATGTATCTGGCTGGTGTGCTCGATAAGCTGCAGGTGCGCCCACCCACTGGTCTGCCGACCGAGCAGGAGATGCAGGTCCTGCGCGCCGCCGTTGCTCAGGCCGGTCTTCTCAAACGCTGAATCGGGCCCGGTCCGGGCAACGCCTGACTTCGCTACTGGCGCTCCGATCAAACTCCGCTCGAACTGCCCCTCCACCCCTCGCACGATCCCACTCTGACGACCCCCAGGAGACCTCATGAACCGCAAGAACTTTCTGCGCGCCAGCGCCGCCGGCCTGGCCCTGGCCACCGCGCCTCGCGCCTTCGCTCAAGCCTGGCCCTCGGCCAGGCCCGTAAGGGTCATCATTCCTTTCCCTCCGGGCGGCACGCTCGATGCCGTTGGACGTATGCTGGCTGCACGTCTGTCCGAACAGATGGGGCAAAACTTCGTCGTGGAGAATCGCCCCGGCGGCAATGGAATCATCGGAGCCGATGCGGTTGCCAAGGCGCCCGCCGATGGCTACACGCTGCTCTTCAATGCCTCGACCTTCACCACCGCACCGATGACCATGAAGCAGGTGCCCTACTCGGTGGTACGAGACTTCGCGCCGATCGCGCTGGTGGCCAAGGCACCCCTGTCGGTAGCCATCAACAAGAATCTGCCGATCACCGACATCAAGTCGCTGATTGCCCATGCACGCGCCGCAGGCGGGCGAATGACCTTTGCTGTGGGCTCCATCGGATCCGCAGGACACCTCTCCACCGAACTGCTCAAGCGGGCTGGAAACATCGACTACACCGTCATTCCCTACAAAGGAACAGCGCCGGCCTTTCAGGACCTGATTGGCGGTCAGATCGATGGCTTCATCGATCCGATTCTGGGTTCACTGCAGTTTCATCGCACGGGTCAGCTTCGCGTGGTCGCCGTCACCGCCGACAAGCGCACCCCCAACCTGCCCGATGTGCCTACGGTCGCCGAAACCATTCCAGGCTATGAGTTCTACAGCTGGTACGGTTTGTGGGCACCCAATCGCCTGCCCGAAGACATCCGTGCGCGCCTGAATGCCGAAGTCAACAAGGCGCTGGCGACCGAGATGCGCGACAAGCTCGTGAGTCAGGGTCTGGTGGTCACGCCCGGCAGCATCGAGGATTTCGTGAAGTTCCAGACCGAGGACATGGCCCGCGCGCAGCGCATCATTACCGAGGGCAACATTCGTGTCGAGTGAGCCGGGGCCTGCGCCACGCCGGGTCCTTGTCACGGGTACCAGCTCGGGCATCGGTCAGGCCATCGCCAGGCATTTGCTCGAGACCGGATGGCTCGTCACCGGACTGGATCGCGCAGCGGCGACCCTCGATCACGAGGGCTTCACCGCCATCACGATGGATCTGGCCAACCCCGCAGCGCTTGAACGTGAGCTGGTGGCTCTGCTTGGCCCGCGTTCGGCGCAACCCCCGCCCTGGGCCGTCGTGCATGCAGCAGGTCTGATGCACACCGCACCCCTCGGCGCGCTCGACCCTGGCTCAGGCGAGCGCATGTGGCAGGTTCACGTCCAGGCCGCAGCACAGCTCGCCAACACCTTGTTGCCAGCGCTGTGTGCGCAAGGCAGCGGGCGGATGATCCTGATCGGCAGTCGAGTTTCCGCCGGCCTGCCAGGCCGCAGCCAGTACGCCGCGACCAAGGCCGCATTGATCGGCATGGCCCGCAGCTGGGCTGCCGAATGTGCAAGGCACGGCGTGACCGTCAATATCGTGTCGCCTGCAGCCACCGAAACGGATCTGCTCAACCAGCCCGGTCGGGCGAGCAGTCCACCGCGCTTGCCACCGATCGGGCGATTGATTCGTCCCCAGGAAATTGCAGCCCTGGTGACCTTTCTGCTGTCCGATGCAGCCGCAGCCATCACCGGCCAGGACATTGCGCTGTGTGGCGGCTCATCCCTGCCGCAGTAGGTTCACGACACGATCGCCACAACAGCCGATGCACTGAACGGCGCTCAACCTGCCCACATCCAGCCCAGCACAGTCACCTTTCGCAGATCACTGTCGACAACGCACCATGAAAATCATCGATATCCGGGAATCCACCCGGCCCATCCAGTCGGATATCCGCAACGCCTACATCGACTTCTCGCGCATGAACCTCAGCCTGGTGGCGGTGGTGACCGACGTGATTCGCGACGGGCGACCTGTGATCGGCTACGGCTTCAACTCCAATGGTCGCTACGGCCAGGGCGGCCTCATTCGCGAGCGCTTTGCGCCCCGCGTACTTGAGGCCGACCCGGCCTCGCTGCTCGATGAAGCGGGCGGCAACCTCGATCCGCACAAGATCTGGGCGCGCATGATGACCAATGAAAAACCGGGCGGCCATGGCGAGCGCTCGGTCGCGGTGGGCACCATCGACATGGCGGTCTGGGATGCCGTGGCCAAGATCGCCGAGCAGCCCCTGCATCGGCTGCTGGCGCAGCGCTATGGCACGGGGCAGGCCAACCCTCGGGTCTTTGTCTATGCCGCGGGCGGCTACTACTACCCCGGCAAGGGCCTGGACGGGCTGCGCGCCGAAATGCAGAGCTATCTCGATCGCGGCTACACCGTGGTCAAGATGAAGATCGGCGGCGCCTCGCTCGCGCAGGACTGCGAGCGCATCGAAAGCGTGCTGCGCCTGCTCGGGCCCGGCCAGCAGCTGGCGGTGGACGCCAATGGGCGCTTTGATCTGGCCACGGCCATTGCCTATGGCAAGGCCCTCTCACACTACCCGCTCTTCTGGTACGAAGAAGCGGGCGACCCGCTCGACTACGAACTGCAGGCCCGGCTGGCCGAGACCTACTCCGGGTCGCTGGCCACCGGAGAAAATCTTTTTTCAATGCAGGATGCGCGCAACCTGATCCGCCATGGCGGCATGCGCCCCGATCGCGACTGGCTGCAGTTTGACTGCGCCCTCAGCTACGGTCTGGTGGAGTATCTGCGCACGCTCGCCATGCTCAAGGAATACGGCTGGTCGGCCACGCGCTGCATTCCGCACGGCGGGCATCAGATGTCGCTCGCCATTGCCGCCGGCCTGGGGCTGGGCGGCAATGAGAGCTATCCGGATCTGTTCCAGCCCTATGGCGGATTCCCGGATGGCGTGCAGGTGCGCGAGGGCCATGTGCTGCTACCCGATCTGCCGGGCATCGGCTTTGAAGGCAAGGCCGATCTGATTTCGCAGATGAGGGCGCTGGCAGCCTGATCAGTCGATCGTAGCCCCCGAGGCCTTCACGATACCCGCCCAGAGCTTGAGCTCATCCTGCAGCAGGCGGGCCAGCTCGGCCGGCGCGCTGCCCGACACCTCAGCGCCCTGGCCGCCCAGCCGCTCGCCAAAATCCGGCTGCGCAATCACCCGGTTGCCCTGCTCGGCAATGCGCTCCACCACCGCCCTGGACGTGCCCGCCGGGGCAAAGAGGCCATACCAGGAGTTGGCATGCAGCCCGGGCAAGGTCTCATGCAGGGTGGGCAGGTCAGGCGCAAGACGGGTGCGCTTTTCAGTAGCCACGCCCAGCACCTTGAGCTGGCCGCTTTTCACGAAAGGCATCACCCCCGGAAAGCTGCCGAAGGTGATCGGCACCTGACCGGCCACCACATCGGTGGCAGCCGCCGCTGCGCCGCGATAGGGGATATGCACCAGGTGCAGCCCGGCCCGCTGATTGAGCATCACGCCCAGCAGGTGGTTGAGCGTGCCGTTGCCCGCCGAGGCATAGTCGATGCGGCCGGGGCGGGGCTTGGCGTACTCGATCAGTTCCTTGAGCGTGTTGGCCGGAAACTTCGGATGCGCCACCAGCAGATACGGGGCCGTAGCCACCGTCATGACCGGCTCGAAATCCTTGATCGGATCAAAGCCCGGATTGCGGTAGAGCGCCGGATTGATGGTCTGCGCACTCTGGGCGGTCAGCATCAGGGTATGGCCATCCTTGGGCGCACGCGCGGCCGCAGCCGTGCCGACATTGCCGCCTGCGCCGGCGCGGTTCTCCACCACCACCGGCTGGCCGATGGCGGTGGAAAGGCGCTGCGCAAAGGCGCGGGCCACCGTGTCATTGGCACCCCCTGCAGCCTGCGGCACGATGAGGGTGACCGGCTTGGTGGGCCAGGCCTCCTGAGCGCGGGCCAGACCCGCTGATGTGGCCAGGCCGGCTACAGACAGGGCGGGCGCGGCCCGCAGCAGGGAACGACGTGAATGGAGGGTCATGGCGGGGTTTCCTGACGAGACTCAAAGCTCGTGAATCAGCGCATCGCACGGAGAGAAACGATCGTTAAAACAGCTGGGTCGATCGAGAGCGAGAAACTCAGAGCCGGCGCACGGCACGCCCAAGTCGGGCCACCGCCTCGCGGATCTGATCGGGCGTGGGTGTCGAGAACGACAGTCGCAGCGCGGCGGGGTCGGGTCGGTCGGCAAAGTAGATGTCACCCGGCACGAAGGTGACCTTCTCTTCAATGGCCAGGGGCAACAGGTCGCGGGCACTGGCCGGCCGCCGCAGTCGACCCCAGGCAAACATGCCGCCCTGCGGAAAGTGCATGTCGAGTTCGCCCGCGAGGTGCTCGTCCAGCGCCTCGCGCAAGGCCGTGGCGCGCGCCCGGTAGGCCTCCACGATCACGGGCATGCGCGCCGTCAGCCGACCGGCCTGAAGGTACTTCTGCACCGTGGTCTGAGTGAAGCCCGGATTGGAGATGTCGTCGAGCTGGCGGGCCATCATGCAGGCCCGTCGCAGGCGCGGCTCAGCAATCAGCCAGGCCACACGCAGGCCGGGGGCGATCACCTTGGAAAAGCTCCCCAGATGAGCGACCCAGGCCTTTGAGCCCGGCACCTCATCGGTGAGGGCCAGCAGATGCGGTTCGGGCTCTCCCGAGAAGCGCAACCGGCCGTAGGGGTCGTCTTCGGCAATCACGAAGCGATGCTCCACGGCCAGCTCAAGCAGCCGGATGCGCCGCGCGCGGGTCATGGTTGCGCCACTCGGATTGGCGAAGGTCGGTACCACATATAGCAGCTTGGGCCGCGGCAGGGCCGGGTCCTTGAGCATCGCCTCGAGCTCGTCGACCTTCAGGCCCTCAGCATCCACGCCCACGGTCAGGGTGCGAGCACCGGCCACCTGAAGCACCCGAATCGGCCCGGTGTAGGTGGGCCGCTCAAGCAGGGCGCAGTCCCCGGGCTGCATCAGCGTGCGCACCAGCAGATCGAAGCCCTGGGCTGAACCGGAGGTGATCAGCACATCATCGGGATGCACGGTGGTGCCAGCCTCGGCCATCCAGCCACAGATCGCCTCGCGCAGCCCCGCCTGGCCTTCGCTGGGCCCGTATTGCAGGCTGGCCACGGTGCTGTCGCGAAGCGCTGCCTGCGAAGCCTCCATCAGCCCGTCGCGATCAAAGAGATCGGGGCCTGGATAGCCACCCGCCAGCGCCAGCATGCCGGGCTGACTCATCATGCGGCCCAGCTCACGCACGATGGATTCACCGATGTTCAGGTAAGCCGGCCGGATGTAATCGGCCGGTGCATGGGCGGCCGCAGGCAAAGAGGCAGAAAGGGGCGCGTTCATGGCGCAATGCTCGCACAAGTGGCTCGTCGGGATCGACCCGACCCCTGACTGAGGCGAGCCCTGGAATCATGCTCGACTGGTTCCTGGTATCCGGTCCCCAAGGCCATGCGAATCAGTCCTCAGATCTTGCCTGGCCGCTACCGGCCCGCTCGCCCCCTGCTTGCGCGCTCGCGCCCAAGCAGATCCAGGCCTGCGCCCATCAGCAGCGCAATGCCGCACCAGGCCATGAGGTTGGGCACATCACCCCAGATCGCCCAGCCCAGAACCAGCGCAAAGAGCAATCCGCTGTAGCGAAAGGGGGCCACCGCCGAGAGATCGCCACTGCGGGTGCTGGCCACGATCAGGTGATAGGCACTGGCCAGAAACACCGAGGTGATGGCCAGCCACATCACCGCCTCGGTCGAGGGTCTGACCCAGCCCTGCAGCAGGGTCACCACACCCGCAACAAGGGTGACCGTGATCGACGTGGCGAAGGTGACGGCCAGCGATGGCGTGGTGGGCGGAATCCTGCGCATCGCAAGGTCACGCAGGGCATGCATGAAGGTTGCGCCCAGGCAAAGCAGGGCATAGGCATTGAACCCGTCGGCCTGCGGCTGCACGATCAGCAACACTCCAGCAAATCCCAGGCCAATGGCCATCCAGCGGCGCGCATCGACCCGCTCGCCCAGCATGGGGATGGCGATGGCCGCAATAAAGAGCGGCGCCGCCATGTTGATTGCGGTGGCATTGGCAATCGGCAGATGAAAGAGCGAGATGAGATAGCCGAAGGTGGCCAGACAATCGACCACCGCCCGCCCCGCCACCCAGGGATGACGCAACTGGCTCAAACGAATGGGAACGGCCGTGGCGCGCGCCACCAGCAGCACGAGCAGGCTCGCCATCATGCCGCGCATGAAGATGAGTTGCGCAGCAGGCAGGTTCTCGCTGACCCGCTTGATGATGGCATCGTTGATGATGAAGCAGGCCATGGCCGCCACCATCAGCCAGATGCCCCGGGCATTGTCAGATCGAGGCACGGCACTCAGACAACGTCACTCAGACAACAGCCCGCATGGCCACCGCAATCCGCTCGAGCAGCATCTCGGTCGAGCCATCGGTGAAGTTGGCCACCCGCGCACCCACCGCATGGCGGCCAAACGGATGCTCCTCGCGCAGACCTTCGGCGCCCATGGCCTGGGCCAGTGCTGCGATCTGCCGGTCAGCCATCCGGGTGGCCAGCAGCTTGGCCTGGGCCGCCACCAGTTGCGCATCCTGGCCGGCATCGATGCGGGCTGCAGCAGCAGCCACCATCATTCGGCAGGCCGCAAGCTCGCTCGCCGCTTCGGCCAGGCGCCAGCGCCAGCCCTGATGGCCCGACAGCGGGCTGCCAAAGGCCGTGCGGCGCTCGCCGTACTCGCTTGCCACGCGCAGCGCCTCGCCCACCATGCCGCAGCACATGGCCGCCACATAGGTGCGCGCGCCATTGATGGAGGCCATGGCGGCCTTGAAGGCCTTGCCCGCGGGCTGCAGCATTTCGTCCTGCGTGGCGATATAGCCTTCAAGACGAAACCCGCCCGAGCCGATCGCATGCTGGCCGCTCAGGGCGTAGGCAGGCTCGCGATGCGCGCCCGTGCGATGCAGATCCACAAAAAAGCCGGCCACCCCGCGCGCGGCCGACCCCGGCTCGGTCTGGGCATACATCACCACCACATCGGCCTCGCTGGCATTGGTGATCCAGGCCTTGCGACCCTCGAGCTGCCAGCCGCCCGCCACCGGCTTGGCCTGGGTGGCAATCGCGCTGAAGTCCGAGCCTGCATGCGGCTCGGTGAGCGCCGTGCAGCCGATGATCTCGCCCGCCATCAGTGCCGGCACCGTGCGGTCACGAATCCGCGCGGGCGCCTCGCGAGCCAGTTTGTTGGCCACGTTCTGGGTGTTGATGAGCGAAAACGCAAAGCCATAGTCGACGGCGGCCATGGCTTCGGCAATGCGGCACTTGACCGAGTACGGATGCCCCAGGCCGCCGTGCTCGCGCGGCACCTCGATGGCACACAGCCCCAGGCGGGCGGCTTCGCGGATGGCCTCGCGGCCGATGCGCCGCTCCCGCTCCCAGCGGGTCACCTGAGGGGCCACCACCTCGCGGGCAAAGAGGCGAGCCCGCTCGATGAGCACCTCGGGGTCGTAAAGGCTGGTCTCAAACGCCTGTGCCGCCATGGCTGGTCTCCGGATTCAATGGTTTGTTCTTGATGGGTATGCTTGATGGTAAGTCATCCCCGTTCATCGCTTCTTTCCGCTCTCTGACCGACATGAATTCAGCCTATCCCCGCGATCTCATCGGCTACGGCCGCAACCCCCCTCATGCGCGCTGGCCCGGTCAGGCCCGCATCGCGGTGCAGTTCGTGCTCAACTACGAAGAAGGGGGCGAGAACTGCGTGCTGCATGGCGATGCAGGCTCGGAGCAGTTTTTGTCCGAGATCATCGGTGCCGCAGCCTATCCCGATCGGCATCTGTCGATGGAGTCGATCTACGAGTACGGCTCGCGAGTCGGGGTGTGGCGCATCCTGCGGGAATTCGAGCGGCGCGGCTGGCCACTCACGGTCTTTGGCGTCTCGATGGCCCTGCAGCGCCATCCTGAGCTCACGCAGGCCCTGGGCGAACTCGGTCACGAGATTGCCTGCCACGGCTGGCGATGGATTCATTACCAGCAGATGGACGAGGCCACCGAGCGCGAGCATCTGCGCATGGGCATGCAGATCATCGAATCCATGACCGGCCAGCGCCCGCTCGGCTGGTACACCGGTCGCGACAGCCCCAACACCCGACGGCTGGTGGCCGACCACGGCGGCTTTCTGTACGACTCGGACTACTACGGCGATGACCTGCCCTTCTGGACGCGGGTCAAGCGTACCGATGGCATCGAGGTGGATCACCTGGTGGTGCCCTACACGCTCGATGCCAACGACATGCGCTTTGCCACGCCCCAGGGCTTCAACACGGGCGAGCAGTTCTTCCAGTACCTCACCGATACCTTCGATGTGCTCTATGCCGAGGGCGAGGACACCCCCCGGATGATGTCGATCGGCATGCACTGCAGGCTGCTCGGTCGCCCTGGCCGGTTGCGGGCCCTTCAGCGCTTCATGGATCACATTGCCCGGCACGACCGGGTCTGGGTCTGCCGCCGGGTCGACATTGCCCGGCACTGGATCGAACACCATCCGGCCCCGGCGGGCTGAGACTGACTCAGGCGGGGCCGATACCGCACCAAGCTTGGGCGCAACCGGGTCGACCGGCCCCCGCTCGGTCCGTTCGGTTCAACGCCGCGCGGGGGTATGCCCTGGTCCGGTGCAAAAAATGCTTAAAATGTCGCCACGTCGGCATGGCACGGCACTTGCACGACGCACAAGCCCCGTGCAGGTTGGTTTCGGGTCACAGCCCGGCCCTGGCACTCAGGCGCCTGTTTTTTCCTCCTGGAGACCGTCTTGACCTCATCCATCCTCCCCCTCAAGGGCACTGCGGCCGCACTGTTGTCTGCCGCTGTCCTGGGCGCATCCCTGCTGGCCACGCCTGCAGTCGCTCAGGAAAAGGTGCTGCGCATCGCCATGACCGCGGCTGACATTCCGCGCACGCTGGGCCAGCCCGACCAGGGCTTCGAAGGCAACCGCTTCACGGGCATTCCGCTCTACGACGCGCTCACGCACTGGGATCTGTCCAAGGCCGATGCGCCTTCGGTGCTGATCCCCGGCCTGGCCACCTCCTGGGCGGTCGATGCCAAGGACAAGACCAAGTGGGTCTTCAAGCTGCGCCCGAACGTGAAATTCCATGATGGCTCGGCCTTCAATGCCGATGCCGTGGTCTGGAACGTGCGCAAGGTGCTCGACAAGGAGGCTGTGCACTTCGATGCCAGCCAGGTCGGTGTGACCGTCTCGCGCATGCCCACCCTGCGTTCGGCCCGCAAGATCGATGACCTCACGGTCGAACTCACCACGAGCGAGCCCGATGCCTTTTTGCCGCTCAATCTGACCAACCTGTTCATGGCCTCGCCCGCCCACTGGCAGAAGAAGTTCGATGCTGCAGCAGGCGGCACGCCGGCCGACAAGGCCAAGAATGCCTGGACGGCCTTTGCGGCCGACTTCTCGGGCACCGGCCCCTTCCGGGCCTCGCGCTTCGTGCCCCGTGAGCGGCTTGAAGTGGTGGCCAACAAAGGCTACTGGGATCCCAAGCGCACGCCCAAGATCGACCGTGTCGTGATGGTGCCGATGCCTGAGGCCAACGCCCGCACGGCCGCCCTGCTGTCCGGTCAGGTCGACTGGATCGAGGCGCCCGCCCCGGATGCGCTGCCCACCATCTCGCAGCGCGGCTTCAAGACCTACTTCAACCCGCAGCCCCATGTGTGGCCCTGGCAGCTCTCGTTTGCCGAAGGCTCGCCCTGGCTCGACAAGCGCGTGCGTCATGCCGCCAACCTGTGCGTGGACCGCGCCGGTCTGCTCAAGCTGCTCGGCGGCATGATGGGTGTGCCCAAGGGTTCGGTGACGCCCGGCCATCCGTGGTGGGGCGATCCCAAGTTCGACATCCGCTTTGATCCCGATGCAGCCCGCAAGCTGATGACCGAAGCCGGTCACAGCGCCGCCAAGCCGCTCAAGGTCAAGGTGCAGATCTCGGCTTCGGGTTCGGGTCAGATGCAGCCGCTGCCCATGAACGAGTTCGTGCAGCAGTCGCTCAAGCAGTGCCACTTTGATGTCCAGTTCGATGTGATCGAGTGGAACACGCTCTTCACCAACTGGCGCAAGGGCGCAAAGGATCCGAGCGCCAATGGCGCCAACGCGATCAACGTGAGCTTTGCCACGATGGATCCGTTCTTTGCCATGGTGCGCTTTACCAGCACCAAGACCTTCCCGCCCACCTCCAACAACTGGGGCTACTTCGGTAATGCCGAGTTCGACAAGCTGATCGCCACCGCGCGCACCAGCTTCGACGACAAGGCTCGTGACGCCGCGCTTGCCAAGCTGCATGCCCGGATCGTTGAAGAAGCGCCGTTTGTGTGGATTGCCCACGATGCCGGCCCGCGTGCCATGAACACCAAGGTCAAGGGCGTGGTTCAGCCCAAGAGCTGGTTCATCGACATCGCCCCGATGTCGATCGAGTAAGGCGGGCTGCGACCGACAGCCGATTCCCCGGGATCGGTCTGACGGTTCGCGACCGAAGGCCGCGCGTGTACGGAGTTGATCTCCGTCACTCGCGGCCTTTTATCGCAAACTTTCCCGAGCTTCCCTGACTGTGCTTGCCTATCTGTCCCGACGCGTCCTCTACACGCTGCCCATCATGCTGGGGGTCGCTCTGGTGTGCTTTGCCCTGGTGCATCTCGCACCGGGCGATCCGCTGGTCTCCATCCTGCCCCCCGATGCCTCGGCCGAAATGCAGCAGCAGCTGCGCACGCTCTACGGCTTTGATCGCTCGCTGCCCGAGCAGTTCATCTCGTGGGTCTCGCGTGCCGTGCAGGGCGATCTGGGCACCTCGATTGCCACCGGCCGGCCCGTGGCCGCCGAAGTCTTCAAGGCCGTGGGCAACACCCTGATCCTGGCCACCGTGGCCACCCTGATCGGCTTTTTGCTGGGCAGCCTCTTCGGTTTCGTGGCGGGCTATTTTCGCAACTCCTGGGCCGACAAGCTCGCCTCATTTCTGTCGGTCATCGGCGTGAGCGTGCCGCACTACTGGCTGGGCATGGTGCTGGTGATCATCTTTGCCGCCCAGCTCAACTGGCTGCCGGCCACCGGGGCCGGGCCGGGCAGCTCGTCGGAATGGGCGCTCGACTGGGCGCATATCCGCCATCTGATTCTGCCGGCCATCACCATGAGCGTGATTCCCATGGGCATCATCGCGCGCACCGTGCGCGCGCTGGTGGCCGAGATCCTCGACCAGGAGTTCGTGGTGGGTCTGCGGGCCAAGGGCCTCACGGATTTCGGCGTCTTTCGCCATGTGGTCAAGAACGTCGCGCCCACCGCGCTGGCCGTCATGGGTCTGCAGCTGGGCTATCTGCTGGGCGGCTCCATCCTGATCGAGACCGTCTTCTCGTGGCCCGGCACGGGCTTTTTGCTCAACAGCGCCATCTTCCAGCGTGATCTGCCGCTGCTGCAGGGCACGATCCTGGTGCTGGCCATGTTCTTCGTGTTGCTCAACCTGCTGGTCGATCTGATGCAGGGCGCACTCGATCCCCGGATTGCAAGGAGCTGAGCATGCTGCAGGTCTCCATCGATCCGGCCAAGGTGCCGCAGGAACTTTCCCAAAAAACCCCGGGTTACTGGGCAAGCGTGGGCCGGCGCTTTCTGCGCGACAAGGTCGCCGTGGGTGCGGCCCTGGTCGTGCTGGGCCTGGTGCTGCTGGCTCTCATCGGTCAGTGGCTCGCGCCCGCTGATCCCTACGCCTCGTCCATGCTCAGCCGCCTCAAGCCTCTGGGCACCCCCGGTCATCCGCTGGGCACCGACGAGCTGGGCCGCGACATGCTCTCGCGCCTGCTGACGGGTGCCCGACTGTCGCTCTTCATGGGCATCACGCCGGTGCTGTGCGCCTTCGTGATCGGCTCCTGCCTGGGCATTCTGGCGGGCTACGCGGGCGGGGCCATCAACAGCACGATCATGCGCACCATCGACGTGTTCTACGCCTTTCCGTCGGTGCTGCTGGCCATCGCTCTGTCGGGGGCGCTGGGTGCGGGCATCTTCAATGCGCTGCTCTCGCTCACCATCGTGTTCGTGCCGCCCATTGCGCGGGTGGCCGAGAGCGTGACCACGCAGGTACGCGGTCGCGATTTCGTGGAAGCCGCGCGGGCCTCGGGCGCGGGCGCCTTCACGATCGTGCGCGTGCACGTGCTGGGCAATGTGCTCGGGCCGATCTTCGTCTATGCCACGAGCCTGATCGCGGTGTCGATGATCCTGGCCTCGGGCCTGTCCTTCCTGGGCTTGGGCGTCAAGCCGCCCGAGCCCGAGTGGGGGCTCATGCTCAACACCCTGCGCACGGCGATCTACACCCAGCCCTGGATCGCAGCGCTGCCGGGCGTGATGATCTTCATCACCTCGATCTCGTTCAACATGCTGTCCGACGGATTGCGCTCGGCCATGGATGTCAAACAATGAACACGGCCGTCGCATCCCCTGCTGCCTCCAGCACTGCCGCCACGCCGTTGCTGCGCGTGCGCAACCTCGTCAAGCACTTTCCGCTCAAGGGCAAGCGCGTCGATGGCAAGCCCGCCGTGGTGCGGGCCGTCGATGACATCGACTTCGATGTGCTTGAAGGCGAAACCCTCGGCGTGGTCGGTGAATCCGGCTGCGGCAAGAGCACCACGGCGCGCCTGCTCATGCACCTCATCAACCCGGATGCGGGCGAAATCGTCTTTGACGGCAAGGTGGTGGGCAGTCGTGAGCTTTCGCTGCGAGAGTTTCGCCGCCAGGTGCAGATGGTCTTCCAGGACAGCTACGCCTCGCTCAATCCGCGTCTCACAGTGGCCGAGTCCATCGCCTTCGGGCCCATGGTGCATGGCGAGTCGCGCGATACGGCCGAGCGGCGCGCCCGCGATCTGCTCGAGCGGGTGGGCCTCTCACCGGCCCGCTTTGCCGAGCGCTATCCGCACGAGCTCTCGGGTGGTCAGCGTCAGCGAGTGAACATTGCCCGGGCCCTGGCCCTGCAGCCGCGCCTGCTGATCCTCGATGAGGCCACCTCGGCACTCGACAAGTCGGTGGAAGCCCAGGTGCTCAACCTGCTGGTGGATCTGAAGGCCGACTTCGGTCTGACCTATCTCTTCATCAGCCACGACCTGCATGTGGTGCGCTATCTGTCCGATCGCGTGATGGTCATGTACCTGGGCGAGGTGGCCGAACTCGCGCCCTCGCAGGCCCTGTTTGAAACACCCCATCATCCCTATGCCCGGGCGCTGCTCGCCTCGATGCCCACGCTCGATCCCGATCGACGCACCGAGCAGGCGCCGCTCGCCGGCGATCCACCCAATCCGGTCAATCCGCCCTCGGGTTGCCGCTTTCATACGCGCTGCGTGTTTGCCGAGCCGCTGTGCTCGCAACGTGCGGCGAGCCTCGCGCCCGCCACGGCCCGATCGCGTGAGGGCGCGGATCCCCTGCATGTCGTGGCCTGCCACATGATGCAGGCGGGTTCCGGGCACTCGCAGACGGGGCTCTCGCAAACCGCGCCCTCGGGTGCAGCGACCGAGCAGGTGTCGGCATGAGCATGGTGCGTATCGAAAACCTTGAGGTGACCTTCAAGGGCAGTGGCGCCACGGGACGTCCGGTGCGGGCGGTCAATGGGGTGAACCTCTCGGTGGCCCGCGGCGAGACCGTGGCCCTGATCGGGGAGTCGGGCTCGGGCAAGAGCGTCACGCTGCGCTCGCTGCTGCGCCTGCATGCAGCCGGCCGGACCGAGATTCGCGGTCGCATCGAGGTGGCGGGCCAGGATGTCATGGCCATGGGCGCGCGCGCACTGGCCGACTATCGGGGCCGCATCGCCTCCATGATCTTCCAGGAGCCGTTGCTCGCGCTCGATCCGGTCTACACGGTGGGCCAGCAGATCGTTGAATCCATCCGTCGCCACGAACCCCAGACCAGCGCGGCCCAGGCCCGTGCGCGGGCGCTGGAGCTCTTCGAGCGGGTGCGCATTCCCAGCCCCGAGCGGCGGCTCGAGGCCTATCCGCACGAAATGAGTGGCGGCATGCGTCAGCGCGCCATGATCGCGCTGGCCCTGGCCTGCAAACCGCAGGTGCTGCTGGCCGACGAGCCCACCACCGCGCTCGATGCCACGGTGCAGATTCAGATCCTGTTGCTGCTGCGCGAGCTGCAGCGCGAACTCGGTCTGTCGATCCTCTTCGTCACACATGACATCGGCGCAGCCATTGAAGTGGCGGACCGGTTTGCCGTCATGTATGCCGGCCGGATCGTTGAAGAAACCGATTCACGCACCCTGGTGCGCGCGCCCCGGCATCCCTACACCCAGGCCCTGCTGCGGGGCCGGGCCGGAGGTTCGGAGCATGCGATGGCACGGGGTGAGCGGCTGCAGACGATTGCAGGCTCACCGCCCGATCTGTCGCGCCTGCCCCCGGGTTGTGCCTTTGCCGAGCGCTGTACCCAGGCGCGGCTCGATTGTCGCGAGCGCGATCCGGTCATGACGGAACTCAACCCCACGCATCGCGTACGCTGCCTGCTGGTGGAAAGCTGATCATGGACATCGTCGTCATCAATCCCAACACAACGGCGGCCATGACGGCCCGGATCGGCGAGGCCGCCCGCGCCGTGGCTTCGCCAGGCACGCGCATCACGGCCGTCAATCCGCCGGATGGGCCGGTCTCGATCGAAGGCTATTACGACGAAGCCTTCTCGGTGCCGGGCCTGCTGCGGGAGATCCGTCGCCACGATCAAGGCATCAGCCCGACAGCCGAATCCGGCGCGGGAGCCCCCTCCACCGCAGTGCCGGGCGCCTATGTGCTGGCCTGCTTCGATGACACCGGCCTGGATGCCGCGCGCTGCGCCACCGCCGCGCCGGTGATCGGCATTGGCGAGGCAGCCTTTCATCTGGCGAGCCTGGTGTCGGGGCGATTCAGTGTCATCACCACGCTGTCGCGCTCCATCGGAGCCATTGAGCACAACCTGATGCGCTATGGGCTTGCCGCCCGCTGCGCGCGGGTGAGAGCCAGCGAGGTGGCGGTGCTCGATCTGGAGGCACCCGGCTCGCCGGCCCAGGCTCGCATCGATGCCGAGATTGCGCTCGCCCTGCGCGAAGACCGGGCCGAAGCCATTGTGCTGGGCTGTGCGGGCATGGCGCACTTTGCGGCCGAACTCAGCGCGCGCCATGGCGTGCCGGTGATCGATGGTGTGGCCGCCGCCGTCAAGCTGGCCGAGGCCCTGGTCGGGCTGGGCCTGAAAACCTCGCGTGTGGGGGGCTACGCGCCGCCCCTGGCCAAGACCTATCAGGGTCAGTTTGCGGATGCCGCGCCGCGCTGATCGACCTCGGGATCGATCGGTCATGGCGCGGCCGATCCGATCACCCTTGCTCTGAACCGACACCCCCTGACCGGAAGCCTGCCCCATGCTGCTGCACGATGATCCCGCCCATGCCTTCATGCCCTACCCGGCCTCGCCCGTGCCCTGTGCGGGCACGGGCCCGCTCTCGGGGCTGACCTTCGGCGTCAAGGATCTGTTCGATGTCGCCGGCTATCCCACCGGCGCGGGCAATCCGCACATGCTGGCGCTCTCGGGCATCAAGACCCGCACCGCCCCCACCGTGCAAAAGCTGCTCGATGCCGGCGCGCGCTTCGTGGGCAAGACCCATACCGACGAACTGGCCTTCAGCATGAACGGCCAGAACGCGCACTTCGGCACGCCACGCAATGGCGCAGCGCCTGATCGCATTCCCGGGGGCTCGTCCAACGGCTCGGCCTCGGCCGTGAGCAACGACCTGTGCGACACGGCCCTGGGCACCGATACCGGGGGTTCGGTGCGGGCACCCGCGAGCCATTGCGGACTCTTCGGTCTGCGGCCCACCCATGGCCGCATCAGCCTGCAGGGCGCGCACGATCTGTCGCCAAGCTTCGATACCTGTGGCTTTTTTGCGCGCGACATCAGCACGCTGGAGCGGGTGGCCGATGTGCTGCTCGGCGCCGATGCCGAGCCGCTGGCCTCGCTGCCCGCGCAGCCCCGTCTGCTGATGCCCACCGATGCCTGGGGCCTGCTCGCGCCCGAAGTGCAAGCGGCTCATGCGGGCGCGCTCGAGCGCATCAAGGCCACCCTGGGATCGGCCACGCCCTGCACGCTCGCGCTGCAGGACTTTGCCACCATGGCCGAGCACTTCAGGATCCTGCAGGGCCGCGAGGCCTGGACCACCGATGGCAGCTTCATCCGGCGCCATGCCCCGGTCCTGGGGCCAGGCGTGGTCGATCGCTTCATGTGGGCGAGCACGCTCACCGATGCTCCGGTGGCCGAGAGCCATGCCTTCAGGCTGCGCTTCAAGGCGCATCTGTCGGCACTGCTGGGCACCGATGGGGTGCTCATCCTGCCCACCATGCCCGACATCGCGCCGCTGCTCACCACCCCGGCCGATGCCCTGCAGGACTACCGCGTGGCGGCCATGCGCTTGCTGTGCAGTGCGGGGTTGGCGGGTGCAGCCCAGCTCACCCTGCCGCTTTCAAGCCGCCTGGGCGCGCCACTGGGCCTGTCGTTGCTCGGGCCGGCTGGCAGTGATCGTGGCCTGGTGCAACTGGCCCGGCGCATCGTGGGCCACTGAACCCGCGGTCAGGCTGCCTCGAACAGGATTTCCTGGGCGCCTTCCCAGAGCACCTTCACGCCCATGGCGCGCAGGTTTTCCTTGCCCTCGGTGATGGTCAGGAAGTGGTTGCCTGCGAGCTGCCCCATCTTGGAGGCAAAGCAGCAGGAGCCATAGGCCAGGATGATCTCGGTCTCGCTGTAGCCACCCGGATAGAACAGGATGTCACCGACCGAGGGGTGGCTGGTGTGGTTCTCAAAGCCCACGCCGAGTTGAAATTCACCGAGCGGCACCCAGACTCCCTCGCCGCTCCAGCGCACATGGATCACCTTTTGCCGGTAAGGCAGCAACTTGGTGAATGCGGCCACTGTCTGGGGGGCATCGGGGTTGGTTTCGGCCATGAAGGTAAAGCCGCCGGCGGTGATGCGAATGCGTGCCATGAAACACTGCTCCTGAAAATCTGACACTGTCAGACAAGGGTTGATTGATGCAAAGGGTGGGATGCTACCTCCGCGCGGAGTAAGCTAGCCCAAAACACCCGCGAAACCTCGCTGACACCCGCGCGCCCAGCGCGATCCGTGCTTGCTGAGTCTCGCCAGGTGCCCTGTGGATCGAACGACCTGGAGACACCATGCCGATCACCGTATCGCCCATGACCGATGACTTTGCCGCCGAAGTCGGCGACATCGACCTGGCCGGCCCGCTGGCCGACGATGTGCTCGCGCAGGTCCGCGAGGCCTTCACGCGGTACGCGGTGCTGATCTTTCCGGATCAGCGGATCAGCGTGGAGCAGCACCTCGACTTTGCGCGCACCTTCGGGCCTCTGGAGCGCAGCGTGGCCACCCTCATGCCAGGCCAGAAACTGCGCGTGCGTGAAGAGATTGCCGATGTGGGCAACCTCACTCCCGATGGCAAGGTCTGGGAGAGCAACTACAAACACCGGCTCTTTCAGCTCGGCAACCGCCTGTGGCATACGGACAGCTCCTTCAAGACGCCCACCGGCTACACCTCCATGCTCTATTGCCGCAGCGTGGCGCCAATCGGCGGTCATACCGAGTTTGCCGACCTGCGGGCCGCCTGGGACGCACTGCCTGCGGGAGAGCAGGCCCGGCTCGAAAAACAGATCGGTGAGCACTCGCTGCTGCACTCCCGCAAGCGCCTGGGCTACACCGACTTTTCGGAGCAGGAGCGCATCGCCTGGGCGCCCGTGGCGCGCCCCCTGGTGCGCACCCTGCCCGAGTCCGGGCGGCGCACGCTCTATCTCGCCTCGCATGTGGGCCGCATCCAGGGCCTGGACGACGACGCGGGCGAGGCGCTGCTCGCCCAGCTCACCGCGCATGCGACGCAGCGGCAGTTCACCTACCTGCATCGCTGGCGCCTGCATGATCTGGTGCTCTGGGACAACCGCTGCACCATGCACCGGGGCACACCCTTTGATGACACCCGCTATCCGCGCGACATGCAGCGGGCCACCACCGCCGACCGGCCCGATGCCCTGCAGGCCGACCTGGCGCGGGCGAGTGCCTGAGATGTCGCGCTCGAATGATGCGGCCGAGCGTTCGCCCGAGGTGCCTGGCCCGGCTGAAGCCGTTGGGCGTTCGCCCGCCCCGCTTGCCCGCGTGCCATCCGTCATCGTGCTGCAGGGTCAGGCCGCGGGCCCGGCCTCGGCGCCGCTGCAGGCCTACGAACTCCTGATTCAGACCGGCGAGCACGACTGGCCCGAAGATCACTTCTCGGACCATGTCAACAACGCGCGCTACTTCGCCTTCATCAATGCGGCCTTTCAGGGCTGGTATCGCGAGACGGGCCTGCGCAATCGCGCCGCCCCGCACTCGGCGGTCATGGCTCGCTCCGAGTGGAACTTCCTGCGCGAGGTCAAGCCACCGGCTCAGGTGCTGTGCCGCATTGAGGTCATCAAGGTGGGCCGCGCGAGCCTGGTGCATGCCGTGCGGATTGTGGACCGAGGCCCGCAGGGCGGCTCATCCGCAAGCGGCCCTGCTGCCAACCCGCCTGAGACCATTGAGGGTGACGCGCGCCTGGCGGGCCGTGGCCAGGTCACGCATGTGTATGTGGAGCGCGCCACCAAGACCTCCTTGCCCTGGCCCGAGCCGCTGCTGCGTCAGATCTGGAGTGGCGCCGCGCTGCCGGGTGCGCCCGAGCCCGCCGCCTGAACCTTTGCGGATCACCTGCCTGCTGATTGCCCAGTTTCATTCACCTTGCACTTCACCGTTCATCCGGAGACTTCATGTACCTCACGCAAGCCCTGCATCGCGCGCTGCAACAGCACCCCAATCAGATCGCTGTGCACTTCGGTCAACGCAGCAAGACCTTTGCCGAACTCGCGGATCGGGTAGCACGCCTGGCAGGCGCGCTGCAGACCCTGGGCGTGGGCACAGGAGATCGCGTGGCCATGCTGGCGCTGAACTCGGACCGCTATCTCGAATATCAGATGGCGGTGCCCTGGGCGGGCGCTGTACTCAACCCGTGCAACATCCGCTGGTCGGTGGCCGAGATTGCCTATTCGCTCAATGACTCGGGCTCCACGGTGCTCTTCGTGGACGAAACCTTCCGCGCCATGATCGAGCCGCTCAAAAAGGACAGCCATAGCCTGCGCGAGATCATCTACTGCGGCGATGGTGAGGTACCCGCCGGTGCACACGATTACGAGGCCCTGATCCGCGCGGCCACGCCCGTACCCGACGCCGTGCGCCGGGGCGATGATCTGGCCGGCATCTTCTACACCGGGGGCACCACCGGCTTTCCCAAGGGGGTGATGCTCAGCCACACCAACCTGGTGAGCTCGGGCCTGGCCATGCGGGCCGATGGCCTGGCCAAGCCCGAAGGTGTGTACCTGCATGCCGCACCCATGTTTCACCTGGCCGATCTGGGCGTGGGCATGCCGCACTGGATCGAGGGCAACACCCACGTGGTGATTCCCGCCTTCAACCCCGAGCATGTGCTCGAGGCGATCGAAACCTTCCGGGTCACGCACACACTGCTCGTGCCCACCATGATCCAGATGCTGGTCGACCATCCGGCCATGAAGCAGGCCCGCAATCTTGCGAGCCTCGACACCATTGCCTATGGGGCTTCACCGATGTCCGAAGCCGTGGTGGAGCGCGCCATGGCGGCCCTGCCCGGGGTGAGCTTCATGCAGGCCTATGGCATGACCGAACTCTCGCCGCTGGCCACCATCAATCCGGCCTGGACCCACACCCCCGAGGGTCGCAAGAAGGGCAAGCTGCGCGCGGCCGGGCGAGCGAGCCATTGCTGCGAAGTGAAGATCGTCGATGCGGATGGCCACGAAGTGCCACGCGGTACGGTGGGCGAGGTGATCGTGCGCGGGCCCAACGTGATGCAGGGCTACTGGAACAAGCCCGAACAGACCGCCGCTGCCATTCGCAAGGGCTGGATGCATACCGGCGATGCGGCCTGGATGGACGAGGATGGCTACATCTTCATTGCCGACCGACTGAAGGACATGATCATCACGGGCGGCGAGAACGTGTACTCGGCCGAGGTGGAAAACGCCCTGGCCCAGCATCCGGATGTGGCGGCCTGCGCGGTGATCGGCATTCCGAGCGAGCAGTGGGGCGAGAGCGTGCATGCGGTGGTGGTGGCCAAGCCCGGCACCTCACCCACCACCGAGTCACTCGTGGCGCACTGCAAGAGCCTGATCGCCAACTACAAGTGCCCGCGCAGCGTGGACTTCGTGCAGGCGCTGCCGCTCTCGGGTGCGGGCAAGGTGCTCAAGACCACCCTGCGCGAGCCCTTCTGGCAGGGCCGCAACCGCAACGTGGCCTGATCAGACCCCGACCACGCCGCGACCATCACCGCTGGCATCACCCCACAGGTGGGCGGCGCAGCCCATCAGTTGCACGGTATGCGGAGGCTCGGCGGTCATGATCGTGACCGCCGTGTTCTCGAGACGCTCCGGAAAGCTCATGCCGGAGGGCACCTGGGTATGGCCCTCGATGAACTGCCGGATGAACAGGCCATGCGAGACGATCGCCAGATCGCCCTGCAGCTTGCGCCTCATCTGCAGGACCCAGTCGTAGGCCTGCGCCACGCGCGCCCTGAACTGGGCCATGGATTCGCCATTGGGCGGGCCTTCATCGGCGTGAATCGGGTCGTAGCCCAGGCTGTCGAAGGACCGCCCGCGCAGATCCCCGAAATTGCGCTCGCCCAGCAGCGGCGATTCGATCACGGGCAGCCCCGTGGTGCGCGAGATGGCTTCGGCCGTCATGCGGGCCCGCGCCATGTCGCTGCTCACAATCGCGGCCGGCGGGCGGGCCCGAAACCGCTCGCCCACCGCGGCAGCCTGCAAGAGGCCGCGCTCGCCCAGGGGCGTGTCCGGAAACTGCAGGGTGCGCGAGGCATTGAGGGCGGTCTCGCCGTGGCGGATCAGAATGAGAGACATGCAGCGAGCTCCGGAATGAAGGATGATTGAGACGAACACCGCGCGGGCAAACCCGCTGAACCTAAAACCACAGGAGACCCGACATGGCCCTCTATGAAATGCGAACCTACACCCTGATCGTCGGCAAGATGGCCGATGTGGTCCAGCTCTACAAGACCGAGGGTTGGCCGGCCCTGCAAAAACATCCGCAAAAACTGGTGGGCTACTTCACCGGCGACATCGGCGCCATGAACCAGCTGATTCACATCTGGAAGTTTGACGATGATGCCGATCGCAGGGCCTTCTGGGCCGCTGTGTTTTCGGACGAGCAGTTCATGGCCTTTGCCCGACAGCTGCGTCCGATGATCCTGTCTCAGGAAAACAAGCTCATGATGGCTGCGCCCTGGGGCGTGCATCCCTGAATGAATCTTCAGGCCATCTCCACCGTCTGGCGAGCGCCCGGCACCACAATGCCGCCACGATCGCCGATGGTGATGCTGCCGTAGCGCTGCCGAAACACCTCGGGCAGCGGCCGGGCCCCGGGCACGGCCAGCCACAGGCGCAACAGATAGCGACGCTCGGCCGGATCGGCAAAGTCCTCAAAGGCGGTGCGATCGTGAAACAGGGTGTGGTTGTGCACGAACTGCATGTCACCGGGCGCCAGACGCATCGAGAAATTCAGCGTGGGATCGTTGGTGAGCTGATCGAGCAGATCGAGCGCCTCGATGTGCTTCGGATGCAGGCGCGGCGCCTGCTCGAAGCGCTGCGCGCTATCCACATACTGACGCTGATAGAGCGCCGTGAGATGGCCCTCGTGCCAGTTGAACACAGGAATCTCGAACCAGGGCTTCATGCCCTCAGGCACTTCGCCGCGACGGTCGGTGGCCACCGGCTCGAAGAGCCAGGGCGCCAGATCAGGACGGCGGGTCAGGATCTCGTTGTAGAGCGTGGTGGAACTCACCAGCAGGGAGTCGCCGCCGCTGCGGGCCTCGCGCAAGCACAGCAGACCCACCACATCGCAGGAGTCGGTATGAAAGGTCTGCCGCTCATGGGTCTGATAGATGCGCACATTGGGATCGGTGCTGGCCAGGCCCACATCGCGCACATGACCCAGCAGATGGCCCTTGGCATTTTGCGAGCGGGCATTGCCCAGATGTGCGCCCAGGCCGATGAAGGCCATGGCGCTGTCCTCGGTCGACCATGACCTCACGGGCATGCCCTTGATCAGCACAAAGCCGCGGCCGTGCAGCAGGTCCTGCTGAATCGCCTTCAGGCGCAGGCCGAGCTGGGGCAAGGGAAAGTCCGAGGCCTTGAGCGGAGCCGGGTTGGTCTCGGTACCCGCATCGGGGCGGGCACGCCAGGCGAGCAGCGCGGCCTGCACTTCGGCCACATCGGACTCGCTCAGACGCACGGTCCATTCAGTGGCGCGCGCAATCATGTCGGGGCCCTTCCAGGCGGCCGGTCCGGTTTGCAAAGAGGGCAGGGTCATGGTGTTTCTTTCGTCAAACGGTTCAGTCAGCAGTCAGCAATGAGACCTCGGGTCAGGCCCAGGTCGGATCGATGGGGGTGGTACAGGGATAACGAGCCTCGATCACTTCGGCCGCATCGAGCAGGAGATCTTCGCGGAAACGCGCAGCCACCAGCTGCACGCCCACCGGCAGGCGCACGCCGCCATCCTGGGCGCCCCCCACGGGCACGCTCAGGCCGGGCAGCCCGAGCAGGGGAATGGCGAACTGCGGCGCCTGCGCGGCAATGATGCGGTCCATGCCTTCGGCGCTGCCGGTATCCAGGCCCCAGCGAAAGGGCGGCTCGGCACTCATGGGCCCGAGCACGATCGGATAGGTGGCGAAAAACGCATTCCACTGCCGGATCAATGCGGTACGACGGGCCAGGGCCTTGAAATACGCCTCGGTGGAGAGCACCGGAGTGTTGCGGGTCATGAATCCGAAGGCCTTGCGGATGGCCTCATCACCCAGCCGATCCACCAGCGGACCCATGGCCACGCGGGCTTCGTTGTCGACGATGAGTTGCCAGAGCTGGGCAGCCTCCTGCAGCGCGGGGGGCTCGGCCTCCTCGATGCGGTAACCCGCCTGCGCGAGCCAGCCCGCGGCCGAATCGATCGCCGCGAGCACCGCCGGATGGAGCTTGACCCCGGGAATGCTGCGCGAGACCGCCACCCGGATGGGCGCGGTCACCGGCTCGCCCTGCAGCGGTGCGGGCACCCACCAGGGATCGCGGGCATCGGCCTGTGACATGGCCTGCAGAGCCAGACGGATATCGGACACCGTGCGGGCGAGCGGCCCCTGCACCGACATCATCTGCATGCCGGGCGGCCGCTCTTCGGCGGCTGAGGGGTTGAAGGCCGGCACCCGGCCAAACGAGGGCCGCAGGCCCAGCACGCCCGTGCAGTAGGCCGGGTAACGCACGGAGCCCGCAATATCGTTGCCGTGGGCGATGGGGCCCAGCCCGGCCGCCACCGCACTCGAGGCGCCCCCGCTGGAGCCACCCGGGGTATGGGCCTGGGACCAGGGATTGAAGGTGCGCCCGTGCAGGTCGTTGTCGGTAAACCACCGGAATGAAAACGCCGGGGTGTTGGTGCGCCCGAACAGGATGGCTCCGGCCCGACGCAGATTAGCCACGACCGGGCTGTCCTGGGTGGCCACCGCATCCTTGAGGGCGACGATGCCATTGGTGGTGGCCACGCCCTGCTGATCGACATTGACCTTGGTCGTGACCGGCACCCCATGCAGGGGCCCCAGCGGCTCGCCTCGCGCCACGGCGGCATCGGCGGCATCGGCGGCGCTCAGGGCCTCTGCCTCGAGTACCTGAACCACCGCATTGAGCCGGCCATTGACCTCGGCGGTGCGATCGAGCACGGCACGGACCGCCTCGCGACTGGAGAGAGCCCGAGTACGAATACCTCGGGCCAGATCGGTGGCGGACCATGTCCAAAGCGGGCTGGAGGGCAGGCTCATGATGGGTTCTATAGCGCCCGGGGCGCAGGGCCGGGTGGCAGGGACAGGAGAGAAGGGAGAACGGCAGGAGACGGGAGAGGGGGAACGGGGAAAACTGCACTGGAGGAAGGGGAATCTACACTGCCCCTCACGATGCGCAAATCCGGCGTAACCCGGATCGAAACGCTAGACTGCCGGCCAGCATCAGAACAAACTCATCGGAGACCTTCATGACTCAGACCCCTCGTCATCCCTCGCGCCGTGCGGCCCTGCTGGGTGCCGCCAGCGCCGCGGGCCTGGCTGCCACCGGCCTGCATGCCACGGCCTCGGCCCAGGCGGCTTGGCCCAACCGGCCCATCAAGTGGATCGTGCCCTACCCGCCCGGTGGCCAGACCGACATCGTCTCGCGCTACCTGGCCGAAAAGCTCGGCACGGCGCTCGGTCAGCCGGTGGTGGTCGAGAACCGCGCCGGTGCGCAGGGCATCGTGGGCATCACGGCAGCCAAGCAGGCCGCCCCGGATGGCTACACCTTCGTGTACATCAACTCGTCGAACTACTGCATCAACATGTTCGCGTACACCAAGCTCTCGTATTCGCAGGATGACTTCGACCCGGTGTCGCAGCTCGGCGAGGCCGCACTCGGCATGGTGGTGTCCTCGGCCAGCGGCATCAAGAACCTGGATGAATACATCGCCCATGTGAAAAAGAACCCGGGCAAGACCACCTACGGGTCGTTCGGCAACGGCAGCTCATCGCACCTGTATGCCGAGATGTTCACCCAGCTGGCCAAGCTCGATACCGTGCATGTGGCCTACAAGGGTGCCGGCCCCGCGATCCAGGACGTCATGGCCGGTCAGGCCACCATGGGGGTGCACGACTTCGCCACCACGGGCCCCTTCATCAACGGCGGCAGGCTGACGCTGCTCGCCGTGACCGGCAGGAATCGCTGGCCGACCTTCCCGGACGCCCGGACTTTCGCCGAGCAGGGCTATCCCGCCCTCGATCTGGTGGGCTGGAACGGAGTGGTCACGCCCAAGGGCACGCCCAAGGCCGCCACCGAACGCATGGCCGCCGAGATCATGAAGATCATTCACTCGCCCGAGGGCAAGAAAAAGATCCTCGATCTGGGCCTGTTGCCCACCGGCACCACACCCTCAGCTTTCAACGACATCATCAAGAAGGACACCCCGCGCTGGGGCGAAGTCTTCAAGGCCTCGGGGGTCAAGCCGGAGTAAAGTGCTATCATCTGATGGCACAAACCTCAGGGCTTGATGGAAACCTTCACGGTCAGAGATCTAAGGGAGCGCACTGGCGAGCTGGTGCGCACCTGCGAATCGGGCGAGTTGGCCATGCTCACCAAGCATGGGCGCCCGCTATGCCTGACGGTTCCCGTCGACGACACGCTCATGCGGCATGGCGTCGACATCGCTCTGGCGGTTCAGCTGGTGCGAGCCGGCACGATCGCCCCGGGCCTCGGTGCCCGGGTGGCGCGTCTGTCCCTTGAAGACTTTCTGCCCATCCTCGCAGCAGCCGGGGTTCCCGCGATCGACTATCCGCCCGAGGAGCTTGAGCAGGAGCTGAGTGCGCTCGACTGAGTTGGGTCGCAGATGAGCACAGCCGAGCTTCTGGTGGCCGATGCAGGCCCCTTGATCGCGCTGGCTCGCATCGACGCGCTAGGCCTGCTCGCCCGCAAGAACCTCAAGGTTCTGGTGCCTGCGCAGGTCGCTGCCGAGTGCACCTCCCAAACGGATCGCCCCGGCGCAGATCTCATCCAGAAGGCGATTGATCAAGGTGTTCTGCAGGTCATCAGCCCGGTCAAGGACGATGAGCGGGTCATCACGCCAGGTCTTGATGAAGGGGAGCGCACAGCGATCACCCTCGCTCTCGCCCGCCAGGCCGTGCTGCTGATCGATGACCGGATTGGCCGCAGGCAGGCGGTCGCCCTGGGCCTGACCGTGATCGGCACGCTCGGGATTCTCCTGAGCGCCAAACGACGAGGCGAGGTCCATGCCATCGCCCCGATGCTCGGGCAGTTCCATGCCGTGGGCTACTTCATCAGCCCGGCCTTGGCCGAGCGAGCCCTTGAGCTCGCGGGCGAGGCCCGCGAGCATTCGGGGGTCAAGCCGGAGTAAAGCCCGGCCCGAGCGGGCGCAGCCGCAAGCCCTTGCGCAGGCGCTTCCACGGAAACTCCATCGGGTCGGCGAGCGCCGGCCCGGGGGAGCGCACGACCAGCACTTCACGGGCAATGGGCTGAAAGTCAGCCCTGAAATGCACCGAGCTCTTGAGGGCCAGGATGCGCTGGCGCACGGGCTCGATGCCCACATGCCGGAACATCTCCTGATCGGCGGCCTGGCATTTCTTGGAGGCCAGCACCACGCGCACGCCGCTGGCCTGCTCGCGCAGCAGGGCCATGGGCCCGAGGTTCATGCGAAACCCCTTGAACATCGGGCCGGTACAGGTGAACTGCCCCTCGCCCAGGCGCTCCACGGTGAACCGGGCCACCACCGGCACGTGGCCAGGTACACCTGAAACCGCACCCAGCCGGAACTCGGTGGTCGCCCCCAGCCCGGCCTCGTGGGCCCGGGCCGCACTGGCCGCATCGATGAGCAGGCCGAGCACCGCGTCGGGCGCGCGCTGGCGGATGAGCGCCGCGAGCAGCCCGGTGGTGTCGCCATTGCCTCCGGCACCCGGATTGTCCTGGGTGTCGGCGAGCACGGTGGGTGCCCCCGGCGTGCCGGTCTGCATGGCACGCCGCACGGCCTCATCGGGCTCGAGCAGGTCCATCGCAAACTGCGATTCCGCCGCCGCCACGGCATCGCCAATCTCGCGCAGGGCCGCCTGGGTCACGGCCTCATCGGGGCCATAGGCCACCACCGACATGCCGCATTCATCAAAGTCGGCCATCGGAAAGCCCGGCGCAAAATCGAGCGACACGCCGGTGGCCAGGCTGAGCGTGCTGATGCGCTCGTAAAGCCCCTTGCAGGGATCAATGAAGGTGCACTGCGAGGGAATGCCGGTGAGGTAATCGAACTGCCGAAAGGCCTTGGCCGGGCGGCGACCCGTGCGGATCATGGCATCGAGCAGTTCGGCCGCGCGCGCGCCGGTGGCAGCCATATCGACATGCGGATAGGTGCGATAGATGGTCAGGGCATCCGACTGCGCCACCATCTGACGCGTGACATTGGCATGCAGATCCAGGCTCGCCACCACCGGCACCCGGGGGCCCACCACCTCGCGCACCCGGCGCAGGATCTCGCCCTCACCGTCATCGACATGCTCGCAGACCATGGCGCCGTGCAGGTCCAGGTAGACCCCCTGAATCTCGGGGTCTGCGCGCAGACGCTCGATCAGATCGCCCACGATGGTCTCAAAGGCATGGCGCGTGACCTGAGCCGAGGGCGAGGCGGCTGCCCAGGTGAGCGGCACCAGCGTGTGGCCCTGACGGCGCAGTGCCTCGATGGCACCCTGCACGGGAATATTGGCGCCCGCCACGGCCTCAAAGAGCGGCGCACCACGCTGAATCGAGGGCCAGCCGCCGCCGGCCTCAAAGGCGGCATAGTCCGCGGGCGACGGGGCGAAGGTGTTGGTTTCGTGCTGCATGCCGCCAATGGCGATCCGGGCCATGGGTCTCTCCGATGAAATGGGTCTTGAGCGCCAATCCTACGCGCGCAGGTCACTCGGGTTGCATCAAAGCCCCGGAATGGCTACTGTCCGCCTCACAATCATCTCAAGGAGCACTCGTGTCCCCCGTCGCCCTGCTCAAACGCACCGCTGCAGCCGTCATGGCCATCGGTGCGCTGTCGGTTGCCACTCCGGCGGCCGCCCAGACCGTTCTGAAGGTCGTGCCGCACTCCAATCTGGCCGTGCTCGACCCGATCTGGACCACCGCCTACATGAGCCGCAACCACGGCTACATGATCTACGACACCCTGTTTGGGACCGACGAAAATGGCGTGGTCAAGCCCCAGATGGTTGAGTCGTTCTCGGTCAGCCAGGACAACCGCCTGTACACCTTCAAGCTGCGCAAGGGTCTGGAGTTCCATGACGGCAAGCCGGTCACGGGCGAAGACGTCATTGCCTCGATCCAGCGCTGGGGCAAGCGCGATGCCATGGGCTCGGCGCTCATGCAGTTCGTGGCCCGCATGGACACCCCCGCGCCCGATACCTTCCGGATCTTCCTGGGCGAAGCCTGCGGCTTCGTGATCGAGGCCCTTGGCAAGCCCTCCTCCAATGTGCCGTTCATCATGCCCAAGCGCGTCGCCGAAACCGATGCCTTCAAGCAGATCGAAGAGCACATCGGCTCGGGCCCCTACATCTTCAAGCGCGACGAGTTCAAGCCGGGCGACAAGGCGGTCTACCTCAAGAACCCCAAGTACGTCCCGCGCAGTGAGCCGCCCTCGGGTACCACCGGCGGCAAGCGGGTGTTTGTCGATCGCGTGGAATGGAACCTTGCGCTGCGTGACGGCCAGGCTCAGGTCAATGCCCTGCGCAATGGCGAGGTCGACATCATCGAGGCCCTGCCGTTCGACTTCTATGAGTCGGTCAAGAAGGACGACACGCTGCAGCTGCCCAAGTACGCCAACTACGGTCTGCAGTACATGGCGCGCTTCAACCACCTGCACAAGCCCTTCGACAACCCCAAGGTGCGCCAGGCAGTCATCGCCGCCTTCAATCAGGAGGCCTTCCTGCGGGCCCAGGTGGGTGTGAAGGAGCTCTACAAGCCCTGCGGCTCGATGTTCATCTGCAACACGCCCTATGGCAGCCTCGCCGGCAGCGACCTGCAGATGAAGTCGAACATGAAGAAGGCCCAGGACCTGCTCAAGGCCTCGGGCTACGATGGCACGCCCATCGTGATCCTCAAGCCGACCGATCTGGCCTCCATCCAGAAGCTGCCCGATGTGGCTGCCCAGCTGCTGCGTCAGGCCGGCTTCAAGGTGGACCTGCAGGCCATGGACTGGCAGACCCTGGTGGGCCGGCGTGCCAAGAAGGACGCCCCGGACAAGGGCGGCTGGCACATGTTCCTGACTGCGTGGCAGGCCTTTGACGTGTGGAACCCGATCGCCAATCCCACCACCGACACTCGGGGTGAGAAGTCGACCTGGTTCGGCTGGGCCACCGACGACAAGCTGTCGGATCTGCGCAACCAGTTCATGCGCGCCACCGATGACGCCGGCAAGAAAAAGCTCGCCGACGCCATGCATGCCCGCATGTTCGAGGTCGGCACGCACGTCGCGCTCGGTCAGTACGACCAGCCGATGGCAGCCACCAAGAAGGTCAGCGGCTTTTTCGTGACCAACGGCAACCTCTACTGGAACCTCAAGAAGAACTGAGGCCAGTCCTGAGCGGGATCGGCCAGGGCGCAACCCGCGCGCTGGCCGAGGGTGATCTCCACACCAGCGAGGATCACCCAGACTGATCCGCGGTCTTGAGCCAGTCCCTGCGGGGCGCGTGCCACACTGACGCGCCCCGTTGTCTTGCACGGAACACGCTTTATGGCTGTCTTTCTGTTGCGTCGACTGCTGTCGACCATCCCGGTGCTGCTGATTGTGGCCGTGCTGGTGTTTCTCATGCTCAGGCTCACGCCCGGCGACCCCGCGGCGGTGCTGGCGGGCGATGCGGCGAGCACCGAGCAGATCGCGCTGATTCGCGAAAGCCTGGGCCTGGATCGCAGCATTCCCGAGCAGTTTGCGATCTGGTTCGGACGCATGCTCACGGGCGATCTGGGGCAGTCGTACTACTACAAGATGGATGTCACCTCGCTGATCGCCCAGCGACTGGAACCCACGATTTCTCTGGCCATCATCACGATCGTGATCGCCGTGCTGGTGGCCGTGCCCCTGGGCGTGCTCGCCGCCTGGCGCCACGGCGGCTGGCTCGATCGCAGCCTGATGGGCTTTTCGGTGATGGGCTTCTCAGTCCCGGTCTTCGTGATGGCCTATCTGCTGATCTGGCTGCTCTCGCTCAAGCTGGGCTGGCTGCCGGTGCAGGGCTACGAGCGCATCGCCAAGGGCGTGGGCCCCTGGATGCGCCAGCTCATCCTGCCCGCGATCACGCTGTCGGTGATCTACATCGCCCTCATTGCACGGGTCACGCGGGCCTCGGTGCTCGAAACCCTGGGCGAGGACTACATCCGCACGGCGCGCGCCAAGGGTCTGCCCGAGGTCAAGGTGCTGCTGCGCCATGCCCTGGCCAATGCGGCCGTGCCGATTGCCACCGTGATCGGTATCGGCATTGCGTTGCTGATCGGCGGCGTGGTGGTCACCGAGTCGGTCTATGCCATTCCCGGGCTGGGCCGGCTCACGGTCGATGCCGTGCTGGCGCGCGACTTTCCCACCATCCAGGGCGTGATCCTGTTCTTCTCCTTCATCTACGTCATGGTCAATCTGCTGGTCGACCTGTCCTACGTCTTTTTCGATCCGAGGATCCGGTACTGACATGAGCACGGAATCCACGAACTTCGAAGCCCTCTCGGTCGAATCGGCCTCGGTTGTGCGCCAGGTGAGCACCTGGCAGCGACTGAGCCGCAACACCTCGGTGCGGGTGGGCGGCATCGTGCTGGCGCTGCTGGTGCTGATCTCGCTGGCCGCCCCCTGGATGGGCACGGTTGACCCGACCCTGTTCGATCCGGCCAGCCGCGACCTGCTGCCCGGCCAGAAAGGCGAAATCACCACACTGGAGGGCGAGTCACTCGAGCACACCTTCCTGATGGGCTCGGACAGCTTCGGGCGCGATATCTACAGCCGCGTGATCTACGGCACCCAGGTCTCGCTCATCGTGGGCCTGGCCACTGCGGTGGTCTCGATGGTCTTCGGGGTGCTGCTCGGTCTGCTGGCGGGCTATCTGCGCTGGCTCGATGGCCCGATGATGCGCGTGATGGACGGGGTGATGTCGATCCCGGCCATCCTGATTGCGATTGCGCTGGTGGCCATGCTCAAGGGCAGCCTGCTCACCGTGATCGTGGCCATTGCGATTCCCGAGATTCCACGCGTGGTGCGCCTGGTGCGCTCGCTGGTGCTCACCATCCGCGAGGAGCCCTATGTGGAGGCTGCGGTCTCGCTGGGCACGCCCACCTGGAAGATCATGCTGCGCCACATCCTGCCCAACACCATCGCACCGCTCATCGTGCAGGGCACCTTCATCTGCGCCTCGGGCATCCTGGTAGAAGCGATTCTGTCCTTCCTGGGTGTGGGTCTGCCGCCTGACATTCCCACCTGGGGCAACGTCATGGCCGAAGGCCGCGCGCAATTCAACGAGTATCCGCACAACATCTTCTTTCCCGGGATCTTTCTGGCCGTGACCGTGCTCGCGGTGAACATCCTGGGCGATGGCCTGCGCGATACGCTCGATCCCAAGATGGCCAAGCGGATATGAGTGCTCCCATCCTCGAAATCCGTGACCTCAGCATCGCCCTGCCCTCGGGGGGCGATCGCAGTCACGCAGTCAATCATGTCTCGCTCACCGTGGGTGCCGGCGAGATCGTCTGTCTGGTGGGCGAGTCCGGTTCGGGCAAGTCCGTCATTGCGCAGTCGGTCATGGGTCTGCTGCCCAAGAGCCTGCCGGTCACCTCCGGTCAGATCCTGCTGCAGGGCGAAGACATCACCCATGCACCGCTGTCGCGGCTGCGCGAGTTGCGCGCCACCCGCATGTCGATGATCTTCCAGGAGCCCATGACGGCGCTCAATCCGGTCATGACCTGCGGCGATCAGATCGACGAGGTGCTGCGTGAACACACCTCGCTCAATGCCGCCCAGCGGCGCGAGAAGGTGCTCGAGATCGTGCGCGAGGTGCTGCTGCCCGATCCGGAGCGCATCATCGCGAGCTATCCGCATCAGCTCTCGGGTGGTCAGCGTCAGCGCATCGTGATCGCCATGGCCCTGGTGCTCGATCCGGTGCTGCTGATTGCCGACGAGCCCACCACGGCGCTCGATGTCACCACGCAGGCGCAGATCCTCAAGCTGGTGCTGGAGCTGCAAAAGCGCCATGGCGCGGGGGTGCTGTTCATCACCCACGACTTTGGCGTGGTGGCCGAGGTGGCGCATCGGGTGGCGGTGCTGCGCCTGGGCGATCTGGTGGAGCTTGGCCCCAAGGACGATGTGCTGCGTCGGCCTCAGCATGACTACACCCGCATGCTGATGAGTTCGGTACCGCGTATGGAAGTCACCGAGCGGCCCGTGCCGGCCGATGCCCCGGTGGTGCTGCAGGTCAAACAACTGGCCAAGACCTATCGCGACAAGGGCTGGTTTGGTCCGGCCCGCGAGGTGCATGCCGCCAAGGCCGTCAACTTTGACATCCGTCGTGGTCGCACGCTCGGCATCGTGGGGGAATCGGGCTCGGGCAAGTCCACCGTGGCCCGCTGCATCGTGCGCCTGATCGATCCCACCGGGGGCGAGGTGCTGCTGGGCGGCGATGACATCGCCATGATGCCGCCCGGCCAGCTGCGTCCCTTGCGCAAGCGGGTGCAGATCGTGTTTCAGGACCCGTACCGCTCGCTCAATCCGCGGCGAACCATTGCCGAGGCCATGATCGAAGGTCCCATGAACTACGGCACCTCGCGCGAGGAGGCCATGCGCAAGGCGCGCGAGCTGCTCGAGTTCGTGCGCATGGATGCCTCATCGCTCGATCGCTATCCGCATCAGTTCTCGGGCGGCCAGCGTCAGCGCCTGTGCATTGCGCGCGCCCTGGCCATGGAACCCGAGCTCCTGATTGCCGATGAGGCCGTCTCGGCGCTTGACGTCTCGGTGCAGGCCCAGGTGCTCAAGCTGCTTGCCGACATCCGCGACCGGCTCAACCTGGCCATGCTCTTCATCACGCACGATCTGCGGGTGGCGGCCAAGGTCTGCGATCAGGTGGCCGTCATGTCCAAGGGCGAAGTGGTGGAGTACGGCAGTGCGGCGCAGGTCTTTGGCAGCCCTTCGCATGCCTATACCCGCGCCCTGTTTGAAGCGGCGCCGGGCAAGGGCTACGAGTTCGGCGCGGGCTGAACCGCAGCCCCTCTCAGGTCGGCTGATTCTGGGTCGCGAGCGAGG
>Ga0255092_1000108_pt1 | contig 40053 bp, 43 predicted proteins | sample Colum_Yuk_RepC_8_2_FD_188454 | JGI IMG/M metagenome (GOLD analysis project Ga0255092, IMG submission 188454) | Freshwater microbial communities from Columbia River, Oregon, United States - Colum_Yuk_RepC_8d | ecosystem: Environmental > Aquatic > Freshwater > River | place: USA: Oregon...
AGTCCGCAGAAAATGTTCGTCTCTGCTTGCTCATCAGACACCTCTCACGCGGCGAATATAGCCGCCTATCGGGGTGTCCGGGGTTAGTGGACCACTACACAGTGCTGGCTGCGGTGTTGTTGGGAGCGTGCTTGGCGAGTTGGCCACTAAAAGGCTTGGCCGAGCCTTGCAACCCCGATTTCGGGAGTTGCAGTCCTGAAGAAACCGCCGAGTGGAACGCGGGACGTGCGAATAGAATACAGCAGCAGCACCAAACAGAACTCGCGGTCCGGGCGCAACTTGAGCAGTCCATTGAGCAGACCGTGGCCGAATGTAGGAAAGAAACCATCCAGTCGGACTTGTGCAAGCGGATTGTTGACAGCCGGTCGGAGCGGGCACGCGCGGCTAATACACGCGCGGCTAATAAAGGTGAACCCGCCGAGCCTTGCAACCCCGATTTCGGGAGTTGCACTACTGCAGAAGCCGAAGCATTCAGAGCCGAGAGAGGCAGAGTATATGCAGAGCAAGACAGACCGGCATTAGAAGCATATGAGCGCCGAAAAGCAGAAATCGACAGAGACTTCGAAAATGCTGATAAAGCCATCGCCAAAGCCATGCTCGAGGGCATACAAGAGAAGCAACAGGCGGAACAACAAGCGAAGAATAATTGCCGGGAGAACTCAGAGAAGCGTTCAGCGGCAGAGTTCCCATTAGCCTGTAAACAATCCCAGCAAGTTAATTTGAACAATGGAATCTTAATACCAATAGTTTCTTGTACCGCGATGTCGGACGCCGTTGACATCTGTGACATAGAAATTAATCGGGGCAATTGCGGAGCAGTACTATTTGACAGCGAAGGGTCGGGGACTACTTTGCCGGTCCGTCTGAAATTCGGGCAAACAGCCAAGTGGGCCCCTAACTGTACTGTGATTGAGATGCGATTTCGCACGAGCGTCGGCGTTTGGACACTCAATTGGAAAAAATAGAAAAAACTGCCATATGGTCTCAGTGGGTGAGGAATTGACGTCGACCTCCGCCAGCGCATGACGCCCTCTCAAATTGAGAAGGGTCAGGACTAAACACGCGCCTGCGTGGCCAAGAACTACAAGGGTTGCTGATTTTTTGGGGCGGGCCATCGAATGAGCGGCCCAACATAGCCGGAATTTTTGCCCAAGCTACTCGTTGACGCGACGCGCTCATGCGTGCGCTCCGGCGCTGCGGACCGGCTGGGGAAAGCGCCGCCGGAGTCGGCGCCATCATGCGGTTCGCAAACAGCCATGTCGCAAGCCACCGTTTGCAAGCAGAGTGATGAGAAGACGAAAGTGCGAAGAAAAGAAATGAAACAATCGGGCGCTGAAGAAGATCGTGGCTATCCGTGTGAGTCACCACAGAAGGACTTTCTGTATTTTGCGATGAAGGTGCGGGGTGGTCGGGTCAAGGTGAAAGGGGAGCCGACAGAGTTCATGGTGAGGCTTAGTGGGGAGATCAACGAAGTGATTGCGAAGGCATTGGCGCGCGCAAAATGAGTAGCGTGCTGAAGGCGTACCTGTAGGAGCACCCAAGGGCGCTACACGGTAGCGGATTTCACCTGCACGCTAAATGTTTCGTAGCCAAAACAGTTCACCCTGGTTTTGGGCCGCGGAGGCTGCCATCGGTATCATGAATTTCAGGCGACCGAGATGAGGCTTCTTTCTGGCGAAAACTAGGCATGCCACTCAGGCCGAGCCTAGGTAATTTCCCGATGCTGCGGCAACTGCGGGTCGCTCTGCTTGGTTTCTACCAACCTACCGTCATGGCGCACTCGGCGCCTAGAATGAATTGAGGATAGTCCCAAGAAAGCGCTGGGCGGGCTGACGCTCAATGCCTTCGTGGCATAACCGGCCGAGGTTTGGCTACTCTTGTTACAAACTGTTAAACCTCCCTGAAAATGGGGAGCCAAGTCAAAGCGGAGCTCTGCGGGACAAGCGCCACTTAGGGTTTCGGGCAAAGACGCTGATTCGGGGGTAAAAATTGGTTGGCACTGACGCACAAATCAAACGCTCGCCTGAAATGTATCTTGCCGGCTACGCGATGGCGCGAGCGTGCGTGGACGGTGCACCCCCACCATGGCTGGGCGTAGGCGGCTGGAATGAGGCATACGACTTGTTCTTCTCTGCCTTGGGTCAGGGGCGCTCAGGTAAAACATTTCGGAACAGCCTTAAGAATGCTCGCGACTCCTTTGACGGGTTCTTCCAGAACGGACGCGTCGGATGGCGACAATCGTCAAAGGTTGACAGGCCTCCCGCCCCTAATCGTCAAGTAGACCTCATCATCAAAGAATGGAACGCACGTAGTGATGCGGAACTGCGCGAAGCTGTCTTGGGCCTCATTGGCGGTGAGACGGCAGGGGCGGGAACCGAATTTGAACAGATGTTCAACCCCCATGACGAGACTGACGCACGAAGGAGAGTTCTAGCGGAGGTCGCACGTCGACAGGGCCAAAGCCAGTTCAGAAGGCAGCTTCTACAAGCCTATGGAGGTGCCTGCGCCGTATCAGGTTGTAACGTACAGGAAGTTCTCCAGGCAGCGCATATAAGACCTTATACGGGGCCACACCGGAATGTGGTAACTAACGGCCTGCTTCTACGAGCGGACCTCCATACCCTATTCGACCTGAAGATGCTCATCATCAACCCTACAACTATGCGGGTGGAGATAGCCGAAGAGCTTCGCCTGACCGGATATGGTGAGTTTCACCTGAAACCACTCAGGCTCCCCGCTGACAAGATCCAACACCCCGATAAGGCTGCGCTCCGCACATCATTGGGAATGTGAGCGGTAAAGAATATGACGGGGCACTAGCAAAAAGGTGTGAGCGTCTCGTGCTTTGAGGGACGGGATTTGGCAACGTCACGCGTTGCACCGAAATCATAGGCGGGTCGCTGCGAAAGTGTGCCGCCCATGAGCCGCTCCACCACACCAAGACCTCCACTTGGGCCGTGCCTTACTTCATCGGTCGCGACGCTGCGAAAGTATTGGCCGCGCAAGCTGCTGCGTCCTAACGTCCCGCTCACGGGGTCAACTTCGAACCAATTAAACTTGGGGACCCGGTGATCCAACGCGCGACATAAGGGAACTGATGGTGAAGGGATTCGCATGGAAATAATTGTTATCGGAGCATCGCTGGCTGTGGTAGCAGCCTTCGTGGTCGCCGCACGCACGCTAGCAAAACGCGCAAACGAACAGCGCGAGGCGGCAAACTCCAAGGCGGCTGCCATCATCGCGCGCGCTAGCGCACTTGAGGCCGCGCCGGGTGGCGAGTATTTCGCGGCGTCGGTGCTCAAGATATTTGAGGCGAAACACGGTGCAGCGTTGGACGAACGGGCTTCGGCCCGGGAGCGGTCCCTGCTCCCTGCTGCCATTGCGCAGCAACTCAATCTAGCCGAGGAAGCACTTCGTAATCGTGAACAGTTCCGCGAGACCTACAACAAGGAGTTCGTGAACCGCCGCTTGCGCGAGCAGTGGTCTTGGTTCAACGGTCGCAAAACAAGGCTAACGGAGGACCAACGTCAAGCTGTGGTCACGGATGAAGACGCGACGCTTGTCGTAGCGGCTGCGGGCAGCGGCAAAACAGCGACGATTGTGGCCAAAGCCGAATACTTGGTGCGCGCAGGTCTGGCAAGGCCGGAGCAGATCTGTTTGCTGGCATTTAACACGCGCGCGTCGGAGGAGATAGCCGAGCGCCTCGCTGCGCTCGGCGTGAATGGTGCAACTGTGAGCACAATTCATGCGCTCGGGTACGGCGTTCACGGCATGGCAGGCGGTTCAAAGCCTCCCTTGAGTCCGCTTATAGACGATAGGTCTCTTGAGAGATTCATAGCTCGAACACTGCGAGGCCTGTTGGAGCAGGACAAATATCGCAAGGACGTATTTTTCTGGATCTGGGCGAAGCGAGTAACCGCCGAGATGCTTTCCGGTGCCAACACGCCACATGAGCGGCTGCAGATGGAGAGAAGCTACGACCTCCGCACACTCACTGGCGTGCGCGTGCGTTCTCAGGCAGAGGTAAAGCTGGCGGACTGGATGACGCTGCACGGAATTTCATGGGAGTACGAGCGTCCCTATTCTCATAGGCACAACAACCCGACCAAGAAAGCTTACCAGCCAGATTTTTACCTGCCGGAGGCCAACGCATGGGTTGAACTCTGGGCGCTCAACCGAGATGGCAGGTGCGCACCAAACATTGATGCCATTAAGTATCGGCTCGAAATGGATTGGAAACGTGAACAGCACAAGATGCATGGCACGCTCTTAGTCGAGGTCTGGCAGGACGAGATCTGGAACGACGGCATTGACGCGTACATGAGGGGGCAGCTTGAGCCTCTAGGTCTGAAGGCAGTCCCGCTAACAGCGGACCAAACCAAGACGCTAATAGCCGACGAACAGGAACCGGTCTCATCACGACTTTCTAATTTGATTAAGTCATTTCTGGCACTTCATCGAGGCGGGCTATGGTCAATGGCGGAGCTAACCGCAAAGGCTTGGGGTGAGAGAGAACGGCTTTTTTTGTCGCTCTACCAGCCAGTGATTTTGGCCTATGAGGCCGAACTCAAAAGTCGCGGTGAAATTGACTTCGACGACATGATGGGAGGTGCAGTCGCGCTTCTACCGACGGTGAAGACCCATCGATTCAAGTACGTTCTAGTAGATGAGTTTCAAGACAGTTCCCGCGCACGCATGGAACTGATTAAACAACTTCGGTCGGTCTCTCCGGGGGCGCGGCTCTTTTTGGTGGGCGACGACTGGCAGCCCGTCTATCGGTTCGCTGGAGCTGACCTAGGGCTTTTCACGCAAGTTGAGAAGCATCTCGGCACGACAGCTCGCGTGATGCTCGGAGATACGTTTCGGCTACTACCAGACGTGGCCGACGTGAGCTCTCGTTTTGTGATCCAAAATCCATCCCAGATTCAGAAGGTCGTAAACGCTGCCAAGCTGAGACTTCCAGAGCACGGGATTGTGCTACACGGCTATGAGGGTGATAAGTGGCTTGCCGCTCTTCGGGACACGATGGATAGCATCGAGGCCCGATCACGACCAGGCACACGAATCTTGCTGCTCAGCAGATACCGGCGGCCGCTTGAAGACCGAGGGCTTAAGCAGCTCACGGAAACTTATCGGGACAAGGGCTTAACCGTCGAGACCGCGACAATGCACCGGTCCAAGGGGCTGGAGGCAGACCACGTCGTTGTAATTGGAATGTCTTCCTCCGCTCCTGGCTTTCCAAGTGCTACGGAAGATGACCCGGTGCTTCAACTTGTCTCAGCCGCACCCGATCCGTTTTTGTACGGTGAGGAGCGGCGACTGATGTATGTGGCGCTCACCCGAAGCCGTGGCCGTGTCTACTTGCTGTACCCGGAAAAACAACCGTCAACGTTCGTAGAGGAACTCTTACAGCGGGATGGTGCAAACGTTGAGAAAATAGGGAAGACATCCAACCGATTGCTATGCCCTCGATGCAAAGGGCGGACGGTCTCACGCCGAGAAGGCGAGGGTTATGCATTTTGGAGTTGCATGCACTGGCCTCAGTGCGATGGCAGACTCGACGAGTGCCCAAGCTGTGATGAGGGCGCAATGGTCTCTGTCGACACGCGCGTATCTGAGTGCAGTGCTTGCAAGTCGCAACTGGAGCGTTGCCCAAAGTGTGCAAAAGGAAATCTGTTTCTGCGGAAAACTAAGATAGGACAGTCGAATTTCTGGGGTTGCTCCGAGTGGCGGGCGGACGGCTCAGGCTGTAACTACACACGGAACGCTTCGGTATTGGCTAATCAAAGGGCCCGGTGAATCCGAGGGTGAGTTCTACCCCGTCGTGATTTGAGGATTGGGCGAGGCTGTGCTCTCGGAGCGCGATGTTGGTATATGTGCTCATTCGCTTGAATCAGGCCGGGAGAATTTCCCGCCGAGCCATTAGAGTCAGCAGCCAAGCCAGCCATTCAGGTAGCCTGCGCACTTTCCAAAGTAGATTGCGCGCCATGGTTAAATCGGTTGGATACCAAGTGATTTATAACGGCGACAGCACGGGCACCGAGTCCCTGCTGTTCGAGTTTCGTTGCCCTAGTTGCGGTGAGGCATTCCTAGCCTCTCGCACTGCCTTCCAGCCTGTCACCGACGGGCCCTGCCCGCGCTGCATCTGGGCTTTTGAACTCGCCCGCTGCTGCGATAGGCTCAGGTTTTCAGATAGGTTTGAGCCATGAGAAAAGGATTCCTGCTGTTCTTCGCCCTGCTGGGGATGCCGCCCGCGTGGGGGCTGACTTCGACAAGGGAGTGGCTGCTTTGAGTGCAGGCGACTTCGCCACGGCGCTGCTTGAGTTGAAGCCGCTGGCAGACCAAGGCAATGCGGCTGCCCAGTTCAGCCTCGGGTTCATGTACGACAACGGCCACGGCGTGCCGCAGGACTACAAGGAAGCCGTGAGGCTCTACCGGCTGGCCTCTGACCAAGGCCTCGCAGTGGCCCAGTCCAACCTCGGGTTGATGTACTCCAACGGCCAAGGAGTGCCGCAGGACTATAAGGAAGCCGTGAAGTGGTACCGGCTGGCGGCAGATCAAGGCGACGCGTCGGCTCAGGGCCACCTCGGGTTCATGTACGCCAACGGCCACGGTGTGCCGCAGGACTACAAGGAGGCCGTGAGGCTCTACCGGTTGGCGGCGGCCCAAGGCAACGCGTCGCCCCAATCCAACCTCGGGATCATGTACGCCAACGGCCATGGCGTGCCGCAAGACACACCCACTGCCTACATGTGGTTCAACATAGCCGCAGCGTCGGGGGATAAAAACGCCACTGAGAACCGCGACAAAATCAGTAAGCGCATGACGCCCTCGCAGATTGAGAAGGGCCAGGATCTGACCCGCGCCTGCATCGCCAAGAACTACAAAGGGTGCTGATTGTGCTGCAACTCCCCCACTGCCGGCGTCGCATTCCAGAGTCGGCATCCTGATAACGATGAATAAAGATTACTACCGCATTCTCGGTGTGCTGGACGATGCCGAGGACATTGTTATCAAGGCGGCCTACCGGTCCTTAGCGCAGAAATATCACCCCGACCGCTGGCAAGGTAATGCTGCTGAGGCGACTCGTCGCATGGCCGAGATAAACGCGGCCTACGCTGTCTTATCCGACCCCGATAAACGCCGCGCATACGACGCCACACGCGACAAATCTGATTTTCAGGATGACTCTGCCGACGCCGACGCCGACGACAGTCAGGATGCCTTTGCGGCAATCGACAAAGACTGGGCCATTGCGACCAAATACAAACCTGAACTGATCGCAATTGAAGCCGAGCTTCGGCGTATCGCGCGCGAGTTAGGGACGACCTTCAAGTTGCTCCTGCTGGAGCATAAGAACTTCGATAACTACCGGAATGTGGCAGAGGCTCTCGAGCGGACATACCTCAAAAAATACTTCGGCAGCACTCAAATCGCGCAGGATTTCGCGAAGGAGTTGATTCTGGAAGGCAGAAGAGACGCGGCGAGGGAGTTGAATCAAACCGTCCGGGTATTGGGGAATTGCGATAGGGAAATCGTTGCTCGAATTTCGGTTCAATTCAAAACCGGACGGTTGGCTAAATTCGAAAAAATCATCGAAGCGGAGCGGCGAGACAGCATATTTTTGATCTGGTTACTAGTCGTGCTGGTCGGGTTGGTAACCGGGTTGACGATCTTTTGGATCGCCCACTGAATCGCCCCGGCTTTCGTAGCCGCCTACGAGTCCATGATTTCCGCACGCCGCTCAAACTTTACTGGAGACAGTCCCCGGTTCGACCCATGTCGGAATTTGGGGTTGTAAAACATCTCGACATAGTTCCGCGCAATACCGCTGCGGACATCGTCAGCAGCGGGACCGTAGACATCATGAGGCTCGTTACACGGGGGGCTCGGGAAGTGCTTCGGGACCTAGCACATATGCTGCGCGGGCGAGCCGATGCATTGAAGCCCGCCAGGTGAGTGCGATGGTTTATGCCAAGGCGGATCTGGTGAACAATTAATGCCCTCCGCCTAAGGTTCCAGACCACGGGCAGGGGGCATCGAAAGAAATAGCGGGTATTGGAGCGGGGATCAAAGCCGACTTCCCGGAAACATCCCCATTCAGAACAAAAGGATAGCCGCGAAATGGTGCTGATGATCGACAACTACGACTCCTTCACCTACAACCTCGTGCAGTACTGCGGGGAGCTGGGTGAGGACGTGCGGGTGTTTCGCAACGACGCCATCAGCGTGGCGGACATCCGGGCGCTGGCGCCGGAGCACATCATTCTCTCGCCGGGACCCTGCACGCCGAACGAGGCGGGGGTGTCGCTGGCGGTGGTGCGCGAACTCTCGGGCGTGTTTCCCATTCTGGGCGTGTGTCTGGGGCATCAAAGCATCGGGCAGGCCTTTGGCGGGAAGGTGGTCCACGCCCGCGAAGTCATGCACGGCAAGACCTCGCTTATTCATCACCGCAATACAGACGTCTTCGCGGGTCTCGGTAATCCCTACACTGCCACCCGCTATCACTCGCTGGTGATCGAGAAAGACAGCTGCCCGAGTTGCCTGGAAGTCACCGCCTGGACCCAGCACCCGGACGGCAGCATGGACGAGATCATGGGCGTGCGGCATCGCGAGCTGCCGGTCTATGGCGTGCAGTTCCATCCGGAATCGATCCTGACCGAGCACGGCCACGCGCTGCTGCAGAATTTTTTCACCTTAAGCAAAACCCGCCGCGCGGCCTGAGCACGCCCTATGCAAATCCGTGAGGCCATTGCGGCCGCGACCGCGCGGCAGGATCTTGAATTTGAGGACATGCTGGCGGTGATGCGCCAGATCATGAGCGGCGAAGCCACGCCGGCGCAGATCGCGGGCCTGCTGGTGGCGCTGCGCATGAAAGGCGAGACCGTGGACGAAATCACCGCCGCGGCGTCCGTGATGCGCGAGCTCTCGCTGAAAGTACACGCCACCGCCAGCCCGCTGATCGACACCTGCGGCACCGGCGGCGACGCCAGCGGCACCTTCAATATTTCCACCGCGGCGGCCTTCGTGGTGGCGGCGGGCGGCGGCTTCGTCGCCAAACACGGCAATCGCTCGGTTTCCAGCAGCAGCGGTTCGGCCGACGTGCTGGAAGCGGCCGGGATCCGGCTCACGCTAACGCCGGCGCAAATTGCAGATTCCATTCGCGACACCGGCTTCGGCTTCATGTTTGCCCAGGCGCATCACAACGCCACGCGCCACGCCGCCGGGCCGCGCCGCGAGCTCGGCATCCGCACGCTCTTTAACGCGCTGGGGCCGCTGACCAATCCGGCCGGCGCGCCGCTGCAGCTGGTGGGGCTGTTTGATCGCAGCTGGGTGGAAAAAGTCGCCGTGGTGCTGTCGCGCCTCGGCACGCAGCGCGCGATGGTCGTCCATGCGGCCGACGGACTGGACGAGATCAGTATCGGCGCGCCGACCACCATCGCCGAACTGCGTGAAGGCGTCATCACGCACTACGAATTCGAGCCGGCCAGCTTAGGCATTCCGCGCGCGCCGCTCGCCGCACTGAAGGTGAAAGATGCGCAAGAGAGCCTCGCGGTGATCAAGCGCGTCTTCGATGGCGAGGCCGGCCCGACACGCGACATCGTGGCGCTGAACGCCGGCGCCGCGCTCTACCTCTGCGGTTTCTGCGCGGACCTGCGCGAAGGCTATGCCCGCGCCGGCGAACTCATCGCCAGCGGCGCCGCACGCGAGCGTTTTCACCATTGCACGGCTTACTCACAAGCACTGGAGACTCCCCCGGCATGAGCAACGAAACTTCCGCATTGGTGCCGGGGCACGACCTGCTGGCCGAAATCATGGCGCACAAGCAGGGCGAGGTCGCCGCGCGCCGCGCCGTGCGTTCGCTGGCTGAACTTGAAGCCGCCGCTGCCGCGCAGCCCCCACCCCGCGGCTTCGAAGCCGCGCTACGCCGGCAGATCGCGCGCGGCCTGCCGGCGGTGATCGCCGAATCCAAAAAAGCCTCGCCCTCCAAGGGCGTGATGCGTGAACACTATGTGCCGGCCGAGATCGCCGCGTCCTACGCCGCCGCCGGCGCGACCTGCCTGTCGGTAATTACCGACGAGCATTTCTTCCAGGGATCGGACGCGGATCTCGTAGCCGCCCGCGCCGCCTGCGCGCTGCCGGTCATTCGCAAGGACTTCATGTGCGACCCGTATCAAATCGTGGAGTCACGCGCGCTGGGCGCGGACTGCGTGCTGTTGATTGTCTCGGCGCTGGAAGACGCGCTGTTGCAGGAACTGGCCGATACCGCGCGTCGCTACGATCTGGACGCGCTGCTGGAAGTGCATAACCGCGAAGAACTGGAGCGCGCGCTGCGCCTGCGGCTGCCGCTGATTGGCATCAACAACCGCGATCTGAAACGCTTCGTCACCGACATCGACACCACGCTGGGCCTGTTGCGGGATATTCCGCCCGACCGGCTGGTGGTGACCGAATCCGGCATTTCCTCGCGCGAACAGGTGCAAAAACTGCGCGCGCGGGAAGTGAACGCGTTTCTGGTGGGCGAGGCCTTTATGCGTGAGCCCGACCCGGGCGCGAAGCTACGCGCCCTGTTTTTCTGATTTGGCGGGCTCGCGGCTGGCGCTGAAACCCAGCCGGTTCCCGCCCGGATCCTCAATCGAAAAATGCGCCGCTTCCTGCGGCGAGCCGCGGCCGGTGATGGTCGGCGGCGAGGCGTACTGCACGCCGATGTAGTTGAGATGGTCGACCGCGCGGTGCCAGTCTTCCCAGCCCGTGTCGAGCCCGAACTCCGCCACCCCGCTGACCATGCCCTGCGCCGCCGGGCCCGCGCCCTGCTGCACACGGAGCCGCCCGCCGAAAAACTCGAAGCTCACCGCATCGGCCTCGCTGCTGGCGAGCCGACAGCCCAGGGTGTCTTCGTAGAACCGCCGCGCGGCGGCCAAATCCGGACACCACACCACGATCCGCAGCGACGGACGGCGGGTGAACTCGTCCAGCGGACCGCTACTGTTTTTGTTGGCCATAGGTCGCAAACATCGCAATTGCCTCCGCAATTTCAGACGCGCTGAGCAGCACCAGTCGCCCGGTCTGCAGCGCCAGCAAATACTGCCGCGCCAGTTCTTCGACTTCCACCGCCAGCCGCCGGGCGCGGTCCAGCGTGGGGCCCACGGCAACCAGCCCGTGATTGGCGAGCAGGCAGGCGCGGCGTTCGTGGAGCGCGGCCAGCGCGGCATCCGACAAGGCCTGGGTGCCGAAAGTCGCATAGGGCGCGCAGCGGATGTCGGCACCGCCGCCGGCCACAATCATGTAGTGAAAGGACGGAATGCCCTCTCGCGTGCAGGCCTGCGCGGTGGCATAGGGCGAGTGCACGTGGACCACCGCGTTGACCTCGGGCCGGGCGGCGTAAATATCGCGGTGAAAGCGCCATTCACTGGAGGGCCGCCAGTCCGGGTCCAGCACCTCGCCGCTCAGCGACACTTCCACCATGCTGGCCGGCGTGAGCTCGCCAGGCACCACGCCGGTCGGCGTGATCAACATGCCGCGTGCGGTGCGCACACTGGCGTTGCCGGCGGCGGCGCGATTGAGTCCGTCCTGCTCCAGCCGCTGCATCACCGCGACCAGTTCGGCGCGGCGGGCGGCGCTCGCCGGCTCAGCGGAGGAAGAGGTCGTAGGCGACATTGCCGGCTTCTTCCACGTAGTCCATTTGCAGCTCACCCAGGAACTGGCGGAACTCGGCTTCGCGCGCGCTGGCGACCTGAATGCCGATTAGCACGCGCCCGTAGGCCGCGCCGTGGTTGCGGTAGTGAAAGAGGCTGATGTTCCAGCGGTCACCCACCTGATTCAGAAAGTGCAGCAGGGCGCCGGGGCGTTCGGGGAATTCCACCCGCAGCAGGCGCTCGTCGTTGAGCGCGCTGCCGTGCCCGCCCACCATGTGGCGGATGTGCATCTTGGCGAGTTCGTTATCCGACATATCGACCGCCTGAAAGCCCTTTTCGCGCAGGCTGGCGAGCAGCGCCGTACGGTCACCGCTGCCGCGTCGCAGCTGCACGCCGGCAAACACGGTGGCCTGTTCGCGGTCGGCGTAGCGGTAGTTGAACTCGGTGATCGAACGCGGCCCCAGCGCCTGACAAAACTTCCGGAAGCTGCCGGGACGTTCGGGAATGGTGGCGCCGATCAGCATTTCGCGCTGCTCGCCCAGCTCGGCCAGTTCCGCGATGTGCCGCAGGCGGTCGAAGTTGACGTTCGCCCCGCTCAGCACCGCGACCAGCGTCTGGTCCTTGATGCCCTCGCGCGCCACGTATTGCTTCATGCCGGCCAGCGCCAGCGCGCCCGCCGGCTCGGCGATGGCGCGCGTGTCTTCAAAAATGTCTTTGACCGCCGCGCAGATTTCGTCGATGGATACGGTCAACACCGCGTCTACGTATTCACGCGCGATGCGGAAGGGCTCGGCGCCGGCCTGCTTGACCGCTGCGCCGTCGGCAAAGGTGCCGATGCGCTCCAGCACTACCCGTTCACCCGCTTCCAGCGCGCGCGCCATGCAGGCGGATTCATTGGCTTCCACACCAATGATGCGCACGTCCGGCGCGATGGCTTTGACATAGGCCGCGACGCCGGCGATCAACCCGCCACCGCCCACCGGCACAAAGATCGCGTGAATGGCGCCGGTGTGCTGACGCATGATTTCCATGCCCACCGTGCCCTGGCCGGCAATCACCAGCGGATGGTCGTAGGGCGGGACGTAGCTCAGGCCACGGCTGGCCGCCAGATGATGGGCGTGCTCGGCGGCTTCGTCGTAGTTGTTGCCGTGGAGAACGATGTCGGCCTTGAGGCGGCGCACGGCGGCAACTTTGATTTCCGGCGTGGTCTTCGGCATCACAATGAGTGCCTTGATGCCGAGCTTGCCGGCGGCCAGCGCCACGCCCTGCGCGTGATTACCGGCAGAGGCGGTAATCACGCCGCGGGCCCGTTCTTCCTCGCTGAGCGAGGCCATCATGGTGTAGGCCCCACGCAGCTTGTAGGAGAAGACCGGCTGCATGTCTTCGCGCTTCAGCCACACGCGATTGCCCAGCCGCTCGCTCATTAGCGCGAGCGGATCGAGCGGGGTTTCGCGCGCCACGTCGTAGACCGGCGCGCGGAGAATCATCTTCAGGTACTGATCGAGCATGGCCATAAGATAACATTGAAGCCCCGGCCGAGCCGCCCGTTCCCCTTGAGAGCACCGCATGAATCAGGATGAAAAAAAACGCCTCGTGGCCGAAGCCGCGCTGGACTATGTGCCCGACGGCTGCATCGTTGGCGTGGGTACCGGCAGCACCGCCAATTTTTTCATTGATGCGCTGGGCGCGCGGCGCGATCGACTGCGCGGCGCGGTGGCAAGTTCGGAGGCCAGCGCGGCCCGCCTGCGGGCGCTCGGCATTCCGCTGTTTGATCTGAACGAGGTTGATGAACTGCCGGTGTACGTCGACGGCGCGGATGAGACCACCCGCGAACGCGCGCTCATCAAGGGCGGCGGTGGCGCGCTGACCCGCGAGAAAATCGTCGCCGCCGCCAGCAAGACCTTCGTCTGCGTGGTGGACGACAGCAAGCTGGTCGCGCAGCTCGGGCGCTTTCCGCTGCCGGTGGAAGTCATTCCGCTGGCCCGCGCGCTGGTGGCGCGTCAACTGACCGCGCTAGGCGGCCGCCCGGTGCTGCGCGAAGGCTTCATTACCGACAACGGCAACGAGATTCTGGACGTGCACGGGCTTGCCATCAGCGCACCGGCAGATCTCGAGACCACCATCAATCAGCTGACCGGCGTGGTGACCAACGGGCTTTTTGCGCGGCGGCCGGCGGATGTGCTGCTCATGGCGACGGATCAGGGCGTGGTGCGCGGCTAAGGCCGCCGCCTCAGGGCTTGTCGGTCAGATTGGCGCTGGCGGTCGGCACCAGCGCGCCGGGGTCTTCTGCCTCGTCGTCGTCTTCATCTTCTTCGTCGATAAACCACTTGCAGAACAAGAGCCCGATTTCCCACAGCAGGCACATGGGCAGCGCCATCAGGGTTTGTGAGACCGGATCGGGCGGGGTCAGCAGAGCCGCGATGATGAACACCACCACCACAACATAGGGCCGCTTCGCGACCAGATCTGCTCGCGACACCACACCCGACTTCACCAGCATGAAGGTGACAACCGGGATCTCGAACGCGGCGCCGAACGCAAAGAACATCACGATTACAAAGTCGAGATACTTCGAGATGTCGGTCATCACCGTCACGCCTTCCGGCGCGGCGGCGGTCAGAAAACCGAAAATTACCGGGAACACCGCGAAATATGCGAACGCCGCGCCCAGATAGAACAGCCCGATGGTCGAGAGCAGCAAAGGCAGCGCAAGGCGTCGCTCGTGGCGATAGAGCCCCGGCGCCACAAAGGCCCACAGCTGATAGAACAGGTAGGGGATGCTGATCATCACCGCCAGAAAGCAGGCGAACTTGAACGGCGCGAGGAAGGGCGAGGCGACTTCGGTGGCAATCATCTGCGCGCCGACGTGGGACATCTGTTCCATCATCGGCGCCGACACCCACTCGTAAAGCGGGTTGGCGATGGGCATTAACACCAGCACCACGATCGCCAGACACAGAATGGAGCGGATCAGCCGATCGCGTAGCTCCTTCAGGTGTGAAACAAAGGTTTGTTCACGCTCGTCGAGATCGAGAGGCGGCGCCGGATCCTTGCTCATAAGGCGGGGCGATCAGGCTGCGCCTGGTCCCTGAGGGTCAACGGGCGTTTGAATCGCGGGCGGCTTGGGGGCGGGTTCTGGCAGCACAATGCGCTCGGTGGTGGTGCTGCGCAGGTCCTGTTGCAGGCGGGTCAGCTCTTCTCGTCCCACGTCACGGTCGAACTCGGTACGCAGTTCGCGCGCAATGCGCTGAGCGCGCCCGATCCAGCGGCCGGTGGTGCGTACCAGCTCCGGCAAGCGCTCCGGGCCGACCACCAGCAGCGCGACCAGCGCGACCATCAGGATCTCGGTAAAGCCAACTTCAAACACCGGCGCGGGTCCGGCTTAAGCCTGCTTCTTCTCGGGGGTAACGACGGCTTCGCCTTCAATCACCGGCTTGGTAGCGGCCGCCGGGCTGGTGTCGACGGTCGCCGAGTCGTCGTTGCCGTCGCGGATTGCTTTCTTGAAGTCGCGGATCCAGCCGCCGACGTCAGAGCCTATGCCTTTGATCTTCTTGGTGCCGAACATCAGCATCACGATGACCAGAATGACGATGAGTTCCTTGATGCCAATGCCCATGTGCTCTGCTCCCCGGCGACGCTGTATGAGCGCCGCATAGTGGATGGTTAGTTAGCTATTGTCCCCGACGCGAGGCTTTTTCCTCAATGCCGGAGACGCCGAATCGGCGGCCCAGTTCCGCCAGCACCGCGTGATGGTCCAATTCCCGCGCCGCCAGCGCCACCAGCGTGTGAAACCAGAGGTCTGCAACCTCGTGGATCAGGGCCGTGTCGTCGTCGTGGCCTGCGGCAATCACCACTTCGGTGGCTTCCTCGCCAATTTTCTTGCGGATGAGGTCCAGTCCGCCGGCGTAGAGCTTGGCCACGTAGGACGTAGCGGGGTCGGCGCCTTTTCTTTGTTCCAGAATCGCGGCCAGTTGTTCCAGGACCTCTGCAGTCATGTGGGATCTCCGGGCGGTCTCAGCCGCCGTAGATGGCCTCGGGCGCCTTGAGCACCGGGTCAACCGTTTCCCAACCTTCGGCTGTGAAGCGGCGGTAAAAACAGCTGACGCGGCCGGTGTGGCAGGCGATGCCGCCGACCTGCTCGACTTTCAGCACGATAGCGTCGGCGTCGCAGTCGAGGTAGAGCTCGACCAGTCGCTGCACGTGGCCCGACTCCTCGCCCTTGCGCCACAGCTTACGGCGCGAACGCGACCAGTACACCGCGCGCTGCTCGGCAACGGTCGCGGCGAGCGCCTCGCGGTTCATCCAGGCGACCGTTAGCACCCGACCGCTGCTGGCGTCCTGCGCCACGGCGGCGACCAGACCCTGCGCATCCCACTTCACCTCGTCCAGCCAGTTCATTGTCGAATCTCGATGCCGGCCTGCGCCAGATGCTGTTTGGCCTGACCCACCGTGTGTTCGCCAAAATGAAAGATGCTGGCGGCAAGCACCGCATCCGCGTGGCCTTCGCGCACACCTTCCGCCAGATGCTCAAGCGTGCCCACCCCACCGGAGGCGATCACGGGGATGGGCACGGCGTCGGCGACTGCGCGGGTCAAGGCCAGATCGAAACCGTCGCGGGTGCCGTCGCGGTCCATACTGGTGAGCAGGATTTCACCCGCGCCGTACTCCGCCATCCGGACCGCCCAGTCAACCGCGTTGATGCCGGTCGGCTTGCGGCCGCCGTGGGTGAAGACTTCCCAATGCTGGTCGCCGACCCGGCGCGCGTCGATCGCCACCACAATGCACTGCGAGCCGTACTTGCTGGCCGCTTCGCGCACAAAGTCCGGGTTGAAGACCGCCGCCGTGTTGATGCCGACCTTGTCGGCGCCGGCCTGCAGCATGCGCCGCACGTCGGCCAGGGTACGGATCCCGCCGCCCACGGTCAGCGGAATGAAGACCTGCGAGGCGACCGCTTCGACCACATCGACCATGGTCTGACGCTCGTCGCTGCTGGCGGTGATGTCGAGAAAGGTGATTTCGTCGGCGCCCTGTTCGTCGTAGCGACGGGCAATTTCTATCGGGTCGCCGGCGTCACGGATGTTGACGAAGCGCACGCCTTTGACAACGCGGCCAGCGTCTACGTCCAGACAGGGAATGATGCGTCGGGCTAGCGCCATGCTGGGGTGTCGTCGTGAGGGTGAGAGGAGACGCCGGCCGGCGTCGCTGTGGTGGCTGCGGGCCGCGGAAACCGGCGGCCTTAGGCCTTGCTCAGCTGGTCCGCCAGCGCCTGCGCGGCGCGGAGGTCCAGCGTGCCTTCGTAAATCGCCCGGCCGGTCACGGTGCCCACGATGCCTTCGGATTCCACCGCGCACAAGGCGTGAATGTCGTCCAGGTTAGTCACCCCGCCGGAGGCGATCACGGGAATGGTCAGCTGCCGCGCGAACTCGACGGTGGCGTCCATGTTCAGCCCGTTCATCATGCCGTCGCGGTTGATGTCGGTGAAGATGATGGCCTCCACGCCGTTGTCTTCAAACTGCTTGGCCAAGTCGACCGCATCGTGCCGCGCGAGCTTGCTCCATCCTTCAATGGCGACTTTGCCGTCGCGCACATCCAGCCCCACCATGATATGGCCCGGAAACTCAAGGCAGACTTGCTGCACAAAATGCGGCGCGGTGACCGCTTTGGTGCCGATGATGACGTAGCGCACGCCGGCATCCAGATAGCGCTGGATGGTGTCTTCGTCGCGAATGCCGCCGCCCACTTCGATGGGCACCGCCGGAAAGGCCCGTGCAATATCCCGAATCGCCGCGAAATTGACCGGCGCCCCGCTGGTAGCCCCGTTGAGATCCACCAGATGCAGGCGTCGCGCGCCCTGTTCGACCCATTGCGCGGCCATCGCCAGCGGGTCGTCGGAGTAGACCGTGTCGTCGGACATAACGCCCTGACGCAGACGGACGCATTTGCCGTCTTTGATATCGATCGCGGGAATGATCAGCATGCGGGGAACTCGGCCTGCAGCGCGGACATGGGCGCTGTCGTTTAGGGGAACAAGGGTTCGATTTTCAATTTAATGCGACAACCCGCTGGCCGCAAGGCATCAGTGGGCTTCGTCCCAGTTCTGACCGTCACGCACGTCGACCTCCAGCCTGACCGCCAACTCGGCCGCGCCCATCATGCGCTGGCGCAGGCCGTCCTTGACCGCCTCGACCGCGCCACCGTCGACCTCCAGCACCAGTTCGTCGTGCACCTGCATGATGATCGCGGCCGGCACAGTCTCCTCGATCAGCCAGCTATCCACCGCGATCATCGCGCGCTTGATGATGTCGGCCGCCGTGCCCTGCATGGGCGCGTTGATCGCGGTGCGCTCCGCATACTGGCGGCGCTGCACGTTGCGCGAATTGATCTCGGGAAGGTAGAGCCGTCGGCCAAAGACGGTTTCCACATAGCCCTGCGCGTGGGCCTGGGTGCGAATATCGTCCATGTAGCGTTTGACGCCGGGATAGCGCTCGAAATACAGGTTGACGTAGGTCTGGGCTGCGCCGCGTTCGATGCCCAGCTGGCGCGCCAGACCAAACGCCGACATGCCGTAAATCAGCCCGAAATTGATGGCCTTGGCCGAGCGGCGCTGGTCGTCGCTGACCTCGGCCGGCGCCACGCCAAACACTTCCGCCGCGGTCGCCCGATGCACGTCGAGCCCGCCGGCAAAGGCTTGCAGCAGGCGTTCATCGCGCGAGAGGTGGGCCATGATCCTGAGTTCGATCTGCGAATAGTCCGCCGCCACCAGCCGCTTGCCGGGCGGGGCGATAAACGCCTGCCGGATACGGCGGCCCTCAGCGGTGCGAATGGGGATGTTCTGCAGGTTAGGGTCAGAGGACGACAGGCGCCCGGTGGCGGCGACGGCCTGATGATAGCTGGTGTGAACTCGCCCGGTCTGCGGGTCAATGTCCTGCGGCAGCCGGTCGGTGTAGGTGGATTTCAGCTTCGACAGCCCGCGGTGCTCCATGATCAGCCGCGGCAGCGGAAAGGTTTCGGCCAGTTCCTGCAGCGCCGACTCGGCGGTCGAGGGCTGGCCGGTGGGCGTCTTCTCGGTGACCGGCAGGCCGAGTTTCTCGAACAGGATGTGCTGAATCTGTTTTGGCGAGCCCATGTTGAACGGCTCGCCGGCCACGCGGTGGGCTTCCTGTTCAACTTCGACCATGCGCGAGGACAGCGCCATGCCCTGCTGGCGCAGCATCTCGGCATCGACCAGCACGCCGGTACGCTCGATCCGGGACAGCACCGGCACCAGCGGCATTTCGATTGCGTCCAGCACCCCCATCAGGGCCGGCACCTCGGCAATGCCCGCCATGAGCTTGTGGTGCAGCTGCAGGCAGACGTCGGCGTCTTCCGCCGCATAGGGCCCGGCCTGCTCCAGCGGAACCTGATTGAAGGTCAGCTGCTTCGCGCCCTTGCCGGCGACGTCCTCAAAATGAATGGTGCCCACCCCCAGCTGCTGCATGGCGACCGAGTCCAGATCGTGGCGGCTGGCGGTGCTGTTCAGCACGTAGGACTCGAGCATGGTGTCGTAGCGAATGCCTTGCAGATCGATGCCGTGATTGAGCAGCACGTTGCGGTCGTATTTGGCGTGGTGCCCGACTTTGGCAATCTGCGGGTTTTCGAGCAGCGGTTTGAGCGCGCCCAGCACGCGGGCCTCGGAAAGCTGCGCCGGCGCCCCCAGATAGTCGTGACCGAAAGGCACATAGGCGGCCTTGCCCGGTTCCACACAGAAAGACACGCCGACCACCCGCGCCTGCATGTAGTTGAGGCTGGTGGTTTCGGTGTCGAAGGCAATCAGCTCGGCGGCTTCCAGCGCGCCCAGCCAGCGCGCGAACTGCGCGTCGTCGAGCACCAGCTCGTATTCCCGGTGCACCGCGGCCGCGCTGGCGCTGGCCGGCGACACCTGACCCGCCGGCATGCGCTGCTCCAGCGCGCGTAGCGAGGTCTTAAGTCCCAGCGCCTGGAAGCGCGCGGTGAGCAGCTCGCGGTTGGGCTCACCGACCACCAGACTCTCGGCCGGCCAAGGCAACTCAAGGTCATCCATGATGGTGACCAGCCGGCGCGACAGCGGCAGACGCGGCAGGGCGTCGCGCAGGTTCTGGCCGACCACGCCGGCAATCTCCGCCGCGCGGCGTTCAATTTCGTCCAGGCTGCCGTATTCCGCCAGCCATTTCACGGCGGTCTTGGGGCCGACCTTCGGCACCCCGGGGATGTTGTCGGAGGTGTCACCCACCAGCGTCAGGTAGTCGATGATCTGGGCGGGCGCGACGCCGAACTTGGCCTTCACCCCGGCCTCGTCCATCTCCGAGTTTTCCTTGTCCATGGTGTTGACCAGACGGATACGGTCATTCACCAGCTGGGCCAGATCCTTGTCGCCGGTACAGATGATGACGTCGACGCCCTGATTCGCCGCGCGGCGGGCCAGTGTGCCGATAACGTCGTCGGCCTCCACGCCTTTCAGTTCGAGTCGCGGCATGCCCATCGCGTCGATGATTTCGTTGATCAAGGGCACCTGCGAGACGAGTTCCTCCGGCATCGAGGCGCGGGTCGCCTTATAGTCGGGAAACCATTCATCGCGATGAGTAGGTCCGCGCGGGTCGAAGACCACGGCAAAGAATTCGGAGGGGTAGTCCCGCCGCAGCCGGTCGAGCATGGCGAGAATGCCGTGGATGGCGCCGGTGGGCTGACCGCTGGCATTCGTCAGGCCCGGCATGGCGTGGAAAGCGCGATACAGGAACGAGGAACCATCGACCAGCACCAGTCGGGCCGATGTGGGGGACGAGGCAGGCGCGCTCATCGGTAAGGCCCCTTATGGCGGTGCTTGCCGAAGCCAAAAACGCAGCGGATCTGCCCGGAGGCTGGTGCTATGCTAGAAGTCATAAAAATCATCATCTCACGCGATCGAGAAAGCTCAAATGCGCACGTCGAACACGCTGGTTTTTCTGGCAGCCTTCTTACTCGCCAGCCCGACTTTTGCCGCCGAGCCTACTGAGCTCGAAGAAGTCCCCGAAGCCGCACCCGAGCCGGTCGGTCCGATGGAAGACGGCAAGCCAATCGAACCCGACGTTACCATCGTCCAGCGCAAGGACGCTCAGGTCGAGGAATACCGCGTCAGCGGTCGGCTCTACATGGTGAAAATCACGCCCTTCGTCGGCAAGCCCTACTACCTCGTCGATCAGGACGGGGACGGCCGCATGGAAACCCGGGTCGGCCAGCTCAATCAGGATCCCGTTATTCCGCAGTGGGTCATTTTCAGCTGGTAGCGCGTAATCGCCGGCGCGCGCTCGCGCCCGGCCCTGCCCATGGCGGTCTACACCAGTCCTGATCCGGCCGCGCTCGCGGCCTTTCTCGCCAATTATCCCTACGGCCCTTGCACGGGCCTTGAGGGGATCCGCGACGGCATCGAAAACTCCAACTTCTTTCTCGACACCGCGCACGCCAGCCATGTGCTGACGATCTTCGAGTCGAGCCCGGCCGCCACCTTGCCGTGGTTTCTCGAACTCATGGACTTTCTGGCCGCCCGCGGCATTCCCTGTACCCACCCGCGCCAGCGCAGGGACGGCGGCTTTCTGGGAGATCTTTGCGGCAAGCCGGCGGCGCTCTTCGCCAGACTATCTGGCGCCAGCCTGCTCCAGCCAACGCTGCCCGCGTGCGCGGCGCTGGGCGATTTGCTGGCCCGTTTACATCTGGCAGGACAAGACTTCCCGGCGACGCAGGCCAATCCGCGCGGCCCAGACTGGCGCACCCGCACCGCGGCCGGCGTCGCGCCGCAACTGCCGCCCGCAGCCGCCATGCGTCTGCGGGTCAGGCTGGCAGAGACCGCCGGGTTTCCACCGCCCGGTTTGCCCTCCGGCGTGATCCACGCGGACCTGTTTCGCGACAACGTGCTGTTTGATGCCGACCAGCCGGTGGGCGTGCTCGACTTTTACTTTGCCTGTCAGGGGCCGTGGGTCTACGACCTGGCCATTGCGGTCATCGACTGGTGCTTCATGCCCACGCACCGCCTGATGACGCCGGCCGCAGGCGCGCTGCTTGCGGCCTATCACCGGCGGCGTCCTTTGCTTGAAAGCGAACGCGCGCTCTGGCTCACGGCGCTGCGGACAGCCGCGCTCCGTTTCTGGCTGTCGCGGCTCAAGGACAGCCTCGCCCCGCGCAGCGGCGCGCTGGCGTGGCAGAAAGATCCGGCTGAGTTTGAAGGGGTGCTGCGCTCGATCGAGCGCGCGGCGGCGGCTTGGCTGGCAGTCTGGCCTGAGCGCTGATCGGCTGAGCCAGAAAAAGAAAAAGCCCTCCGAGGAGGGCTTTTTCAAAGGGCCTTGCGGCGCTCGAACTTAGTTGTCGCTGACCAACAGGTCAACGCGACGGTTCTGCGCACGGCCTTCGGCGGTGTCGTTGGTCGCGACCGGCTTGGACTTGCCATAGCCGACCGGATTCAAACGCGCACCGTCCACGCCTTTGCCGACCAGATAGGCCACCACGGCCTTGGCGCGACGCTCGGACAGGCCCTGGTTGTAGGCCGCGGAGCCGACGCCGTCGGTGTGACCTTCAACATTCAGCTTCACCGTCGGGTTTTCGCCCAGCACCTTGGCCGCTTCGTCGAGCTTGGCGGTGCCGGCGGCCGTCAGGGTGGCCTTGTTGAAGTCAAAGTGGGTGCCTTCGAGGCTGATGAGTTTCGTGCCAACTTCCGGGGCGGCCGGGGGCGGCGGCGGCGGCGTCAGCTTCTTGGCGACCGGGGCCGGGGCCGGCGCCGGGGCCGGAGCGGCCGGGGCAGGCTTGTCGGCTTCATGGCAGACCAGGTAGGCGATCGCGGCACCGACCACGGCGCCACCGGCGAGCGCGCCGGTTTCGTCGGTATCAGCCCCTGCGGCAACCACACCAGCGCCGGCAGCAGCACCGACGATCGGGCACAGCACGTCACCCGGCTTGATTTTTTGGCCGCCGCAGCCCGCCATCGCGAGGCCGAGGCACAGTACGAGTCCAGTCTTTAATTGGCGGTTCATTGGCGAACGTTCCTTTGTTTGATTCATTAAAGCGAGACGCACCCGTTGCGTGATTGCAACGGCGATAGCCCTCTCCGGCCGGAGCATAAGGCTTTTAACATACATCGCCAAGCCTTTGAGCGGGCTTTAGTTCAGGGAATTGCGCTCGGACAAGCTTGGCCAGAGGCAGTAGCCCGTGGGCTTTTCACCACAGCCGCCTAGCCGAGGGCTGTGAGGAGTTCGCGATAGCGGGCCGGATCGGTGCTTTTTAGGGTTTTCGCGACCAGTCGCCGCACCGGCTGCAGCTCGGTCTCGGCCAGCACCTGCTTGACCTCGAGCAGCAGCGACGGATGCACGCTGAACGCGCGCAGGCCCAGGCCCAGCAACAGGCGCGTATAGCGGACGTCGCCGGCCATCTCGCCACACATGGCGATGGGGCAGTCGGCCGCATCGGCATGCCGGATGGCCAGTTCAATCAAGCGCAGCACGCCTGGATTCAGCGGGTCATAGAGATAGCTGACCTCTTCATTAACGCGGTCGATCGCCACCGCGTACTGAATGAGGTCGTTGGTGCCGATGGACAAGAAGTCGAGCGCGCGGGCAAAGCCGTCGGCAAACATCACTGCCGCCGGCACTTCGAGCATCCCGCCGATCGGCATCGCCGGGTCGTGCGGCACTCCGAGGCGGGTGAACTCGGCCTGGATGCCCCGAATGAGGTGCGTGACCTGCGCCGCCTCGTCCAGATCCGACAGCATGGGAATCATGAGGCGCACCTGACCCAGCGCCGAAGCCCGCACGATCGCGCGCAACTGCGGCACCAGCAGTTCGGGTTCTTTCAAACCCAGCCGGACGGCCCGCATCCCCAGCGCCGGATTAACCGTATTGGCGCGGGACGACGACACGCCGGCGCCGGTTTGCTTGTCGGCGCCGATGTCCATGGTGCGAATGGTCACCGGCTGCTGGCGGAACGCCTCGACCAGGCGCCCGTACACGGCCAGATGCTCTTCTTCCGAGGGCGGATCGAGACGGTTCATGTACAGGAATTCGGTGCGATAAAGCCCGACGCCGCGCGCGCCGGAAGCCTTGGCCAGTTCGAAATCGCTCTCCAGATCGACATTGGCCAGCAGTTCGATCGGCACGCCGTCGGCGGTCATCGCCGGCGCCCGCTTCAGGCGGGCCAGACGGCTGACTTTCTTTTGTCGTTCGTCCCGTCGCGCCCGGTAATGCTCGAGGATGCGCTGGTCGGCATCGCCCAGCACCAGACCTTCATCGCCATCGACGATCAGGGCCTCACCTTCGCGCAAATAGCGCCGCGCGTGCGGCACCCCGACCACGCCCGGCAGCCCAAGGCTGCGCGCGATGATCGCGGTATGCGAGGTTGGTCCGCCGTATTCGGTAATGAAGCCCGCGATGCCGTGCTGTTGCATCAGCAGGGCATCTGCCGGCGAGAGGTCGTCGGCGATCAGAATCAGGCCTTCCAGATTGGCTTCACCGCCCTCGTGGCGCGCCGGTGCGTGATTCAACAGGGCCCGCAGCACACGATTAAAGACATGGTCGACGTCGTCGCGACGGGTGCGCAGGTAGGCGTCGTCCATGCTGTCGAAGACGCTGATCAGGGCGTCCCGCTGCAGCTTCAGCGCCCACTCGGCGTTGCAGCCGCGCTCGTGCATCAGCCGTTTGGGTTCTTCGGTGAGGTGCGGGTCATCCAGCATCAACAGATGCGCATCGATGAAGGCCACGATATCGCTGGGGGTATGCGCCGGAATGCGCTCGCGCATCGCCCGCAGGCCTTGCCGCGATTCCTCCACCGCGCTGTCGAGGCGGGCCAGTTCCAGCGGGAGCTCGGCGGCACTGACGGTGTATTCCACGACCTCCAGCGTGTCACGCTGGACGATGTGAGCGGCACCCAGCGCGATGCCGCGGGAAATCCCTTTGCCGTGGAGTGCGATGGTCATTCAGCTTCGCCGAAGCGTCCTTCGATAAGTTCCAGCAAAGCCGACATGGCTTCGGTCTCGTCTTGACCCTTGGTCGCAAGCTCGAGTTCCGCGCCCTGCGCGGCGGCCAGCATCATCAGGCCCATGATGCTTTTGCCGTTGACCCGGTTCCCGGCTTTCACCACCGAGATCTCACAGGCAAAGCGCGATGCGGTCTGCACAAATTTGGCGGCCGCCCGCGCGTGCAGGCCAAGCCGGTTGGGAATCGTCACATTTTGGGTAGGCATGGAAGGTCTCAGCTGTCGCGATGGGTCGCGACCACGTGGCGCAAACTGCGGAAATGCGTGGCGAGTTTTTCGGCCACATACACGGAACGATGCCGGCCACCGGTGCAGCCGATGGCGATCGTCAGGTAACTACGATTGTCGGCCTCGAAGCGGGGAATCCACTTCTCGAGGAACGACACCAGATTGGCCACCATTTCGCGCACCTGCTCGCTAGTGTCGAGAAAGCTGCAGACCGCCTCGTCGCGGCCGGTCAGCCGACGCAGTTCGGGATCCCAGTGCGGGTTCGGCAGGCAGCGCACGTCAAACACAAAATCGGCGTCCGGTGGCACCCCGTTCTTGTAGCCGAAGGAGCAGAACTGCAGCGCGATCTCGCGGGTATCCCGGCGCGTGATGCGCTCGATTAGCTGGGTGCGGAAGCGATGGATGTGGGTGTGCGTGGTGTCGATGCGCAAGTCGGCGCGGGTAATGATGGGCTCCAGCAGGCCGCGCTCCTGCGCAATCGCCTCGTGCAACGGCAGCCGCGTGCTGGACAGCGGGTGCCGGCGGCGGGTTTCGCTGAAGCGCTGAATCAAGGCCTCGTCGGAGGCTTCGATGAATACCAGCTCCACCGCCAGCGAGGCGGTGCGCAGCTGGTCGAGGATATCGGGCAGTTGCGCCAGATCGTCTTCGCGATTGCGGGCGTCGATGCCGACCGCCACCTGCCGGTAGTGCGGCAGATCGCCCTCGCTGATAAAGCGCGCGAACTCCGCCAGAAAACCGGCTGGCAGGTTATCGACGCAGTAGAAGCCGGCGTCTTCCAGTGCGTGCAAAGCGGTGGTTTTGCCAGCGCCGGACATCCCGGAAACCAGAATGAAACGGCGCTCGCTCATCGGGGCAGAATTACGCCTAGGACTGGTGACGCGCGGCGGTCACTTCGCGCGCGTGCGTATCGGTCAGCTTTTCCTTGTGCTTGCGCACCTGGCGGTCGAGTTTGTCGATCAGCAGATCGATCGCGGCGTACATGTCGTCGTGCTCACTCTCGGCGTGCAGGTTATTGCCCGCGACGTGGACGGTGGCTTCGACTTTCTGCAACTGACGCTCCACGCCCAGCACCACGTGAATATCCATCACGTGGTCGAAGTGGCGTTCGATGCGCTTCATCTTGTTGCGGATGTAATCCTGGAGCGCGGTGGAGAGTTCAACGTGGTGGCCGGAGATATTGATTTGCATGGCGGTGTTTCCTTCAGATTAAAAGGATTCGGCTGCCGGCCTCGTAGCCGCTGAAGTCAGTATAGCCACGCGGCGGCGTCATCCCAGCCTTTTTCGTTCGTTGGACGGTGGAATCTGCATGGCCTCGCGATACTTCGCCACCGTTCGGCGCGCGACGTTGATGCCCTGATCGCCCAGAATCTCGGCGAGCTTGCTGTCGCTCAGCGGTTTGTCGGGCGCCTCGGCCGCCACCAGCTTCTTGATCACGGCGCGAATCGCCGTCGACGAGGCCTCGCCCCCCATGCTGGTGCTGACGTGACTGGAGAAAAAATACTTCAGCTCGAACACGCCGCGCGGCGTGTGCATGTATTTGCGGCTGGTGACCCGCGAGATGGTCGATTCGTGCATTTCCAGCACTTCGGCAATGTCATGCAGCACCAGCGGCTTCATGGCTTCTTCGCCCAGATCCAGAAACGCGCGCTGCCGCTCGACGATCGCAGCGGCCACTTTCAGCAGGGTCTCGCTGCGACTTTGCAGGCTTTTAATGAACCACTTGGCTTCCTGCAGGTGGGTGCGCAGCGAATTATTGGTGGCGCTGTTGTCGGCGCGGCGAATCATGCTGGCGTAGTAGGGATTGACCCGCACGTGCGGCACGGAGTCGGGATTGAGTTCCACCTTCCAGCGCCCGCGGACCTTGCGCACAAACACATCCGGCACCAGATATTCCGGCGGCTTCTCGCTAAAGCGCGAGCCGGGGCGCGGATTGAGCGACTGGATGAGCGTCATGACCTCGCGCAGCTCGTCCTGGCCGAGCTTCATCTTGCGCATGACCTGGTTGAACTCGCGGTTGCCCAGCGCGTTGAGGTGAAATTCGCAGAGTTTCTGGGCTTCGGGCAGCCACGGCGTATCGGCGTCCAGTTCCCGCAATTGCAGCAGCAGGCATTCGCGCAGGTCGCGGGCCGCCACGCCGGCCGGGTCCAGCGCCTGCACCTGCTTCAGCATGGCTTCGATTTCTTCCTCGTCGACCTCGATGCCGCCGCTGCGCACGACTTCGAGAATCTCCTCCACGCTGATTTCGAGGTAGCCATGGTCGCCCAGCGCATCGATGATGGCGGTGGCGATCAGCCGGTCAAGTTCGGAAATCGGCAGCAGATTGAGCTGCCAGAGCAGATGATCACGCAGCGAACCTGCGCTGCCGTGGATGTTCTCGAATTCGCCCGAGCCTTCTTCGCCACTGCTGCCCGGCCCGCTGGCCGACAGCGTGTTGTCGAAAACCTCGTCCCAGTCGCTGTCGACGGGCAATTCCTCGGGGATGTCGTCGGTGGTCGAGGGCGCGACATAGTCTTCCACGCTCTCGCCGCCGGCTTCGGCGGCCTCACCCTCATAACCCGCGCTGTCATCGGTGCCCGGCAGATTGGGCGCCTCGGCGGTGTAGTCGAAGGTCTGGGCCTCGTCCTCGTCCAGCTCCAGCATCATGTTGGAGTCCAGCACCTGCTGGATCTCCATCTCAAGCTCCATCGACGACAGCTGCAACAGCCTGATCGCCTGCTGCAGCTGCGGCGTCATGGTCAGCTGCTGGCCTAGCTTGAGCTGCAGGGATTGCTTCATGCGCGGGCGAAAATCAGGTGCAAGGGTTTGGGCTCGGGTGTTGAGTTTGAGTCTAGCGCATTCTCCGGAAGGCCCCGTCCGGCGCTACATGGTGAAGTCTTCACCGAGATAGACGGCGCGTACGTGTTCGTCCTCGAGAATATGGCCCGGCGTGCCTTCGGCGATGATGCGGCCGTCGTTCACGATGTAGGCCCGGTCGCAGATGCTGAGGGTTTCACGCACGTTGTGGTCGGTAATGAGCACGCCGATGCCGATCTGGCTGAGGTGTTTGATGATCCGCCGGATATCGCCGACCGAAATGGGGTCGACGCCCGCGAAGGGCTCGTCCAGCAGCACGAAACGCGGCTCTGAGGCCAGCGCGCGGGCAATCTCGACCCGCCGCCGCTCGCCGCCGGATAGGGACATGCCCAGATTCTTGCGGATGTGCGAGACGTGGAACTCCTGCAGCAGTTCCTCCAGCCGTTGCTGACGGCGCACCGCGCTCATCTGCGGCATGGTCTCGAGCACCGCGGCGATGTTTTCTTCCACCGTCAGCTTGCGAAAGACCGAGGCCTCCTGCGGCAGATAGCCCAGACCGCGCCGCGCGCGCTGGTCCATGGGCAGGCCGGAGAGGTCTTCCTTCTCCAGAAACACCGACCCGCCTTCCTGCGGCACGAGCCCGATGATCATGTAGAAGCTGGTGGTCTTGCCGGCGCCGTTGGGACCGAGAAGGCCCACCACCTCACCGCTGCTGACCGACAGGCTGACGTCTTTGACGACCTGCCGCGACTTGTAGGCCTTGAACAAATGCTGGACGGCGAGCGTGCTCATGGCGCGGGCTTGGTTTTCGGCGGAATGATGACCTTGATCCGCCCGGGCGGCTTGCCGTCCGTTTTCTTGCCGGCTGCCGGCAGCGGGTCGCCACGCCCGGTGATGATGCTGCGCGCGGTGTCGTAGTTGATCCGGTAGCCCTCAAACAGGCGCTCGCCCTGCTTGAGCTGCGCGTCCTTGATCAGGATGAGCTGGTTTTTCTTGGCGTGATATTCGACCTGCAGGGCCTGGCCTTCGATGTCTTCCTTGCCGCCATCCGGGGTCTGCCGGAAGTAGGCCGGGCGACCGTCGACAAAGACGTCTTCGAGCTGACGGTTGTCATCAAACGTGGCGCGCAGCCGGTCGCCGGTCATGCGGATCGAGCCCTGGGTGACGATCACATTGCCGATGTAGTTGGTGGTGCCGGCCTGGTCGTCCATCTCGGCGAAGTCGGCCTGGATTTCGACCGGCTGGTCCGGATCGCTGGACAGCGCCCACGCGCTACTCGCCAGCAGCAGCAGGCCCAAACCCAGCGCGGTATGTTTAATGGCGTTCAATGCGGCTTCTTACCCGTTCGCGCAGTTCAATGCGATGGTGCCCGAAATTCGCGCGAAATCCTTTAGTTTTGGTCACGCTGTTAAAACTCTTGATAGTCGCCGCATTGTCGGTCTCGGCGTATTGCACGTTGGGGAAGACCCGCAGTTCGGAGGTCAGGATTTCAAATTCGCGTTCGCCGGCGTCGTTCAGGCGCCAGATCTCGACCCGCCCGTGCAGCACCACCAAATCGGTATTCGCTTTCAGCGAGCCGCGCTCGGCGATGACCTGCCAAGGGCTTTCCTCCTCATTGTAGATTTCCATTCTTGGGCGGGCCAACTCGGTCGAGTTGTCATCCGGGTAGTGGTAGACCTCGTCGGCCATCAACACGTTCTGCAGGTCACCGTTGCGGTCCATGGTGTGGCGAACCATGTCGATCAGGTAGTAGTCCGGCGCATGGCGCCGCGCGGCCGGCAGCGACGGCTCACCCCGGGTCAGGACCTGCCACAGCCAGAAGCTCGCCGCGCTGAGCAGCAGGGTCAGCAGCGCAACGCCGCCGGCCCGGCCCAGATCCAGCGGCTGCCGGAGCATCAGCACTGTCCGCCGTAGCGCGCGTACTGCGCGGCGAGCAGGCCTTGCGCAGCCAGGATGAACTCACAAATTTCACGCACCGCACCGGCGCCGCCGGGCGCCGCGGTACGCCAGCGCGCTGCCGCCACACACTGCGGATGGCCGTCGGCCACGGTGACCGGCAGGCCGACTTTACGCAGCACCGGCAGATCGGGCAGGTCGTCGCCCACATAGCAGATCTCGTCTTCGGCGATGCCAAGACGACTGCAGAGGTCGGCCAGCGCGACGAGTTTGTCGCGCTGGCCCTGATAAACAAACTCAATGCCAAGCTCGGCCATGCGCGCCGCGACGACCGCCGACTGCCGGCCGGTAATCACCGCCACCGCCAGCCCACTCTCGCGCAGCATCACCAGGCCGTGACCGTCGCGCACGTGGAAGACCTTAAGCTCCTCGCCCGCCGGGCCCAGAATCAGCTGGCCGTTGGTCATGACGCCGTCGACATCGAACACCACCAGACGCACCCGGGCTGCCAGCGCCGTCAGCGCGGCGTCGCTCACATCACCCTCGCTTTCAGCAGGTCGTGCATGTTGAGCACGCCCTCCAGCCGGCCCGCATCGTCGGTGACCAGCAGCGCGTTGATTTTCTTTTCCTGCATGACGGCCAAGGCCTCGGCGGCCAGCGTGTTGGCGCGGATGGTCTTGCTCTGGCGGGTCATGAACTGGCTGACCGGCAGGTTCAGCACATCGGTCGCGCCATGGTCCAGCACCCGCCGCAGGTCGCCATCGGTGAAGATGCCGGCGACCTGACTGTTCGCGTCGACAATCGCGGTCAGGCCGAGGCCTTTGCGGGTCATTTCCAGCAGCGCGTCACGCAAGGGGGTGTCGGGGCTGACCTGCGGCATGCGGGGGCCGGTGTGCATCAGATCGTCGATCTTGAGCAGCAGGCGCCGACCCAGCGCGCCGCCCGGATGCGAGCGGGCAAAGTCTTCCTGGGTAAAGCCGCGCGCTTCGAGCAGGGCCACCGCTAGCGCGTCACCCATGGCCAGCGCCGCCGTGGTGCTGGAGGTAGGGGCGAGTCCCAAAGGGCAGGCTTCCTGCGCCACGCCTACGTTCAAATGCACGGTGGCCGCGGTCGCAAGGGTAGAGTCGGGATTGCCGGTCATCGCGACCAGCGGCACGCCAATTCGGCGCAGCAGCGGGACCAGCACGGTCAGTTCGTCGGTTTCGCCAGAGTTGGACAGCGCCAGCACCACGTCTTCGGGCTTGATCATGCCCATATCGCCGTGGCTGGCCTCGCCCGGATGGACGAAGAAAGCAGGGGTGCCGGTACTCGCCAGCGTCGCCGCTATTTTGCCGCCGATGTGGCCCGACTTGCCCATGCCCAGCACCACCACCCGTCCGCTACAGGCCAGCAGATGGCCGGCGGCCGCGACAAAGGCGCCGTCGATGCGAGGAATGAGGTCGGTGATCGCGCGCGCCTCGGTCTCAAGGACTGCCCGGGCGAGCTTGCGGAGCTTGTCGGCTTCGGTGGGATCCACGTCGTTAAGGAACCTGTTTGCGCGATGAGCGAGGGCCGGGATACGCACGCCAACGCGTGGCTGACAACTCGGTTGAGGCACCGGCCGCAGGCGGCGCAAAAACGATGGATCGCAGCGGGGTGGGCACGGGCCGTATTCGACCGGATTACATTATCTTCTGCAAGCCGCGGGCCATACTGAGCCAAACCCCGGCATTCCCTGACGCTGGCAACCCACGGAGCCCCGAATGAAAGCGATGCTACTGGCAGCCGGCCGCGGTGAGCGACTGCGACCCCTGACCGACCAGCGACCCAAACCCCTGCTGGAGGTCGGCGGCAAGGCGCTGATCGTCTGGCAGCTGGAAAATCTGCGGCGCGCAGGCGTGACGGAGGTGGTGGTCAATCTGGCCTGGCTGGGCGAGCAAATCGAACAGCTGCTGGGTGATGGCAGCCGCTGGGGCCTGCGCGTGCAGTATTCACCCGAACCGCCAGCGGCACTGGAAACCGCGGGCGGCATCCGTCAGGCGCTCGCGCTGCTGGGCGATGCGCCCTTCATCCTCGCCAACGCCGATGTGTGGACCCGCTTCGATTTCTCAACGCTGCCGGCGGCGCCAGACGGCCTCGCGTACCTGGTGCTGGTGCCCAATCCCGAGCATCACCCGCAGGGCGATTTCGCGCTGGAGGCGGGTCAGGTGAATGACCACGGCAGCCCGCGCTTTACCTACGCCGGTGTCGGCGTTTTCAGCCCGAAGCTGTTCGCGGCCATCGCGCCGGGCGCACGCGCGCCGCTGGCGCCGCTGCTGCGGGCGGCGATGGCGAGGGGGGAAGTGAGCGGTGAAGTTTTCGACGGTGCGTGGATTGATGTTGGCACCGTGCTGCGCCTCGAGATGGCGAATCTGGCCGCCGCCGCGCTCGCTGATTCTGGCGCTCCCGGCGGCGCGAACTTATAAATCAATGGTTTATTTACATTATCTGGCTTTTTTGATTATGCTTCGGACCTAAGCCCCTAATCTTCATCCTGATGACTTCAGCGTCTGTCGTTTTGTTGCGCCCACGCAATTGCGCTAGGTGGCGGTCCAGCGGTAAATAGCCGCTCCCGTCGAAGAGGACAGACCCCTCAAGGCTCTCATGTTTCGCGGAATTGCCCCTCACAACGCCACCGGACGGCGCGCCATCGGGCTCTTGCTAGCCCTGCTTCTTGGTGCGATCTGGCCGGCCTATGCGCGCCCTGTTACCGCCCCCGCTCTGCGGGTGGTGGTGCTGCCCAATGGATCTTCTTCGCTACACACCGCGCAGGCCGCCAGGCTGCTGGAAGACTTCGCCGCCAGCGAGGGTCGCAAACTGCATTGGTCGGTGGCGACGCATCCGGCCGAACTCTACGCCCGGCTGACCACCGACCAGACCGATCTGGTGGTGGGCACCCTGCCGCAGGAACTGGCCGTAAAACCCGAGCTCGCCGCCACCAGCGTGGTGGCTACCGAACGCTACGTGGTTGTCGGTCGGCGCAGTTTTCAGGCTAGAAACCCGCTGGAATTGCGTCACGCCCGGCTCGCCATGTCCTCACGCGCGCCGCTCTGGGACTACTTCAACGCGCTCGCACGCATCGTGCCCGGACTTGAGTTCAGCGGTCCCAAACGCAACCTCAGTCGCGGCGAAGCGCTGCAACTGGTGGCCGACGACAAGGCGGATGTGGCGGTGGTCGCGCTGGGCAGCGAAACCGGCTGGCTCGGCGCTGAGCTTGGACTTGAAGTGCTGTTTGATCTGACCGGCAGTGAGCCGGTCGAGTGGTATGTCCGCCGTAGCGATGACCCGCTGCGGCAACGCCTGAACGCCTTCATCGACCGCTTCCACACCGCCTATCTCGAACCCACGGCCGCCCCGCGCGATTTCTCGGCCATCCGCCGAAGCGGCGTCTTGCGCGTGATCACCCGCGTCGAGCGTCCCAACTACTTTATTGAAGACGGCCGGCCGCAGGGCTTCGAGTACGAAATTGCCCGCGCCTTCGCCGACCGCCATGACCTGCGGCTGGAAGTGCTGGTGGCGCGCGATGACGAACAAATGCGCGACTGGCTGCGCCAGGGCATGGGCGATCTGATCACCGCCCGTCTCACCCCCGGCACCGAAGAAAGCGCTGCGAATTTCAAAGCCTCGCGGCACTATCACTACACGGCCTACACCACCCTGAGTCGGCCGGAGTCGCTGCCGCGCACGGCGACCGAACTGGCCGGCCGACGGATTGCGGTGACGGAAGACTCGCCGGAGTGGCGCGCGCTGCAAAGCATGGACGCCGGCGCGCCGCGCCCCGCGCTGGTGGGCGTGAACGCCAGCATTGCCCGCGCCACGCTGTTCAAACAGGTCGCGGCCGGCTTGCTGGATGCGACGGTGGTGGCGGGTGACGACGTTGCCAGCGTGCTGGCCCGTTATCCGACGCTGGCCGCCGGGCTCTCGATTCCGCATCGCTATGACTATCGCTGGCTCGCGCGCCGCGACGACCCCCGCCTGCTCGACGCGGTCGACCAGTTTCTGGGCAGCGCGCAGACCGACGGGCTCGAAACCATGCTGGCCGCGCGCTACTTCGACAGTCCGCGCAAATCCGGCCCCGCCAGCGAGCGCGACACCCGGCTCTCGCCCTTCGACCCCATCGTGCAGCGCTATGCCGAACGCTACGGCTTTGACTGGCGGTTGATTGCGGCCCAGATGTATCAGGAGAGCCTGTTCGATCCGGGCGCTATCTCGCGCAGCGGCGCCATCGGGCTGATGCAAATCCTGCCGGCCACGGCCGAAGCGCTGGGCTTTGATAACGTCAAACGGCCGGAATCGGCGATCCACGCCGGCGTGAAATACCTCTACACGCTGCGCAACGAGTTTGACGAGAAAGTGCCGGTGGGCGAACGCACCTGGTTTGCGCTGGCGGCGTACAACCTCGGCTCACCGCGGGTAGAAAAGGCCCGCGCGCTTGCCGGCCAGATGGGGCTAGACCCCAACCGTTGGTCCGGCAATGTCGAGAACGCCATGCGGGTGCTGGCGCGACAGGCAGCCAACGGGGGGGACTCGCGCTACGGTCAGGCCCTGATCTACGTGCGCTCCATCCAGCTGCTCTATGGCGGCTACCGCAACCTGCTGGCAGTCTCCGGTGCGCCGCGGAGCGGCTCGGGCGTGCCGTCCGCCTGATTCCTCAGGCCGCGTAGCGCGTGGGGTCGGCGAGACCGGCCTGTCTGAAGCCTTCGGCCCGCAGGCGACAGGCGTCACAGCGGCCGCAGGCCAAGCCCTCGTCGGTCGCCTGATAGCAGGACACCGTCAGGCTGTAGTCGAGTTGCAGCGAATGCCCCAGGGCGATGATGCCGGCCTTCGACAACTGCATCAGCGGCGTGACCAGCCGCAGCGGCTGACCCTCAACCCCGCGCTTGGTCGCGAGCCCCGCCAGTTGCTGAAACGCCTCAATAAACGCCGGCCGACAGTCCGGATAGCCCGAATAGTCCACCGCGTTCACGCCGAGATGAATTTCGTCGGCCGCCAACACTTCGGCCCAGGCCAGCGCGAGCGCCAGCAGCACGGTGTTGCGCGCCGGCACATAGGTCACGGGGATTTCACTGGACGGGGTTTCGGGCACCTTGATGGTCGGATCGGTCAGAGCCGATCCGCCAAACTGTCCCAAATCGACACTGGCCAGCCGGTGCTCACGCGCGCCCAGCGCGGCGGCGATGCGGCGGGCGGCGGCAATTTCGGCGGCGTGACGCTGGCCGTAGTGCACGCTCAACGCATAACACTCGCGCCCCTCGGCGCGCGCGGCGGCCAGTACGGTGCTGGAATCGAGCCCGCCGGACAGCAAAATCACCGCACGCGGTGCGCTCACCGGCAGGCCGCCCTAGCGCGGCTTGCCGGCTTTGATTTGCGCCAGGCGCTCTTCGGCCAAGCGCGCGGCTGAGGACCCGGGGTATTGCTGGACCAGTGCCTTCAGCGTGGCGCTGGCCTCGGCAGCCTTGCCCAGCTTGTCGTAGCTGTAGCCGGTCTTCAGCATCGCGTGCGACAGCTTCTTGCTGCCCGGGTACTGGGTCAGCATTTTCTGGTATTCGGCGATCGCCGGGGCGTACTGGCCTTTGGCGTAGTAAGCCTCGGCCAGCCAGTACTGGGCGTTATCGCCATATTGGCTGGCGGGATGCTGGGCCTGAAACGCGGTGAAGGCAGCAATTGCCTTGTCGTAGTCGCCGGCGCGCAACAGCGCAAAGGCGTCGCGGTAAGCGGCCTCGGAGGTGGCGTCGTCGGCTGCGGCAACCGGCGGCGGCGCGGGCGGGGTTTCGGGCACTGGCGGCATGCCCGCATCGGGCGGCGTGGCGGGCAGCGCCGGCGCCTGGCCCATGCCGGCGGTCGGCTCACCGGCCACGGGCGGCACGGCGGGCGCGTCAACGGCCGGTGGGGTCGGCGTATCGGTGGCGACCAGTGCGCCGTTCGCTTCGGTCTCGACCTGCAGGGACGACTCGGGGGCCGGCGTGCCGGCCACCGTCCCCGGCGCCGCGGGCGTCAGGGTAGGCAGCGGGGCTACCCCACCCGCGGCGGTCTGGCCGGCCTGCAGGCGCCGATCGAGGTCCGTGTACGCGCTGGTCTGCTGGCGGCGCAGCTGTTCTAACTCGTAGCTCTGATTTTCGACCTGACCGCGCAAGGCTTGCACCTCGCGCTTCAGGCTGTCGATTTCACGCATCAGCTGCAGCACGCCGGCATTCGAGGCCGCCGGATCTGCCTTGGCGGCAGGCGCGGCGGTCTTGACCATGATGCGGTTGGGGCTGGTATCCATGGCCTGAGCCAACGCGGCCTCGGCCGTCCCCAGCGTGCCGCCCAGCGCGGCGATGACAAGCAGGCTTTTCATGAGTGCTTTCTCTCCGCCGCGCAGTGCGAGCAGGGCTTACTGCTGATAGACGATTTCGGCGCGACGGTTCTGGCCATAGGACTGCTCGTCATGGCCTTCGACCACCGGGCGTTCCTCGCCATAGCTGACGGTCTTCACCTGACCCGCGGTCGCCCCCAACAGCACCAGCTGGCGCCGCAGGGACAGCGCGCGGCGTTCGCCGAGCGCCAGGTTGTACTCGCGCGAGCCGCGTTCGTCGGAATGACCTTCCAGCGTCACGGTCGTCTGCGGGTGGCTGGCGAGGTAGCTGGCATGCGCCTGCACCACGCTTTCAAAGTCGGCGCGGACGTCGCTGCTGTCGTAGTCGAAGTAAATAACGCGCACCGCCAGCGGGCTGTTGGGGTCATTCAATTCGGCGGCGCCGGCACCGCTGCCGTCGCCGACACCTTTGCTGCGGGCCGCGTCGATATCGCTCATTTCGCCGTTGCTGAGCCCGCGATTTTCGATCGCAGCGCCCGAAGCCGGCTTCTTGTTCAGGCTGGAGCACCCCGTGGCAACGAGCACCGCTGCGAGCAGCAGGGTGGTTTTCAGGATGGCTCTTGTCATGACTGTCTCCTATTTCGCTTGATTACCAAATCACTGCCCGCCGGCGACTGCCGGCGGCATACGGATGCTATTGACGGAGCGGGCCCCACGCGGGTTCCCGCACTTCGCCCTGCTGGAGCGCGAGGCGCTGCTTGATTGAGCCGTCGACCGAGACCGCGGCCAGTTCGGTGCCGCGTCCGGCCATTGTGGCATAGATGATCATGCTGCCGTTGGGGGCAAAGCTGGGCGATTCGTCCAGATTGGAGCCGGTCAGGTTGCGGCTGCTGCCGGTCTTCAAATCAAGCAGCGCGATGCGATAGCCCGAGCCGCCGTTGACCATCACCAGCGACTGCCCATCGGGCGAATAGCTGGCGCGGGAGTTGTAGTTGCCCATGTTGAAGGTCACGCGCCGCGCTTCACCGCCGCTGGGCGCCACCTTGTAAATCTGCGGCCCGCCGCTGCGGTCGGAGGTAAACACGATCGCGCTGCCGTCGGGTGCCCACGCGGCCTCGGTATCAATGGCTTCATGGGTGGTGATGCGGGTCTGCTGCCCGGAGGCGATGTCGACCACGTAAATGTCCGGGTTGCCGTCCTGCGAGCGGGTCACCGCCAGGCGCTGGCCGTCCGGCGCAAAGGCCGGCGCGCTGTTGATGCCGGCGCCCGACACGACCTTTCTACGTTGACCGCTGCGCACGTCCTGCACGTAGATGGCCGAGTTCCGCTCTTCAAACGACACATAGGCCAGCCGGTTGCCGTCCGGCGACCAGGCCGGCGACATCAAGGGCTGGGGCGATTCCAGAATGGTCTTCGCGTCGTAGCCGTCGGCGTCGGCAATCTGCAGGCGATAGGTGCTGTTCTTGGCGTCGCGTCGGGCGACCGTCACATAAGCAACCCGCGTGGCGAAGGCGCCGGGCACGTTGAGCAGGGTCTTGTAGATGATGTCGCTGATCTGGTGCGCGGTCAGGCGCAGCGCGTTGGCCGCTGCCGGGATCTGGAAACCCGCCAGCTGCTTGCCGGTAAACGCATCGAGCAGACGAAACTCAACCAGATAGCCGCCGTCGCCGCTGGCCGTGATGCGCCCGATGACAAGGTTGTCCATGCCCACCGCGCGCCATTCCTTCAGATTGACCTGCGTCGGGTCCGACGGTTTGGACGGCAGATCGTTGCGCGGCATGGGATTGAAGCGCCCGCTGCGGGTAAGGTCGCTCGACACCACCTGCGCGATGTCGGTGGGCATCGGCGCGCCGGCCCACTCGAAAGGCACGATGGCAATCGGCAGCGCGCCTTCCACGCCCTGCGTGATCCGGATCACCAGCGGTCCGCCGGCACTCTGGGCGTGAGCCGTGAGACAGGCCAGAGACAGAACAAGACTTGTAAGCCACTTCATTAGTTGAGTCCCGACGGGTCGAATTCGAACTGGATGTCTTTCATCTGCTGGAACAGGCGCGGATCGTCCGGCACCGGCAGGGGAGAGGCTTTGCGCACGGCGAGTTCAGCCTGACGATCAAAGGTGCTGTTGCCGCTGGATTTCACCACTCGCGCATCCACCACTTCACCGCCCGGGATCATGCGGACCAGCAAGGTACACTTCAATCCGCTTTTGATGTCCGGCGCGACAAAATTGCTGGAAACCTCGCGCAGGATGGCGGCCGTGTAGCGCGCGAGTTCCGACTGGTCAGCGCGCGACTGGTTGGCCGCCGCCAGTTCCGCCTCCTCGGAGGCAAGCTCGTCCGCCAAGGCCTTGGCTTCGGCCGCCTTACGCTTGGCTTCCGCGGCTTTCTTCGCGTCGTCGGCCTTCTTCTTCTCGTCAGCTTTCTTTTTCTCGTCGGCCTTTTTCTTGTCCTCGGCGTCGGCTTTCTTTTTGGCCTCTTCCTTCTTCGCTTCCTCGGCGACTTTTTTCTTCTCTTCTTCGCGCTTTGTCTGCTCGTCGAGCTTTTTCTTTTCCGCCAGCGCCTGCTGCTTTTCCTGCTCGACCTGCTGCTTCTCTTCCTGAATGCGCTGCTTCTCTTCTTCGAGCTTGCGGTTCTCGGCCTCTTTCTCGCGCTTCAGGCTTTCCTTTTCGGTCTTGAGCTTCTCCAGCGCCTGTTCTTCTTTTTCGCGGCGCTTTTCCGCTTCCTTGACCTTGCGCTCGGCTTCGCGCTGCTTGGCGGTCTCGGCGGACTTCAGTTTCTCTACTTCACGGGCCACCGCGTTGGGGTCGACCGCGGTCACGTTCATCACCTTGCCTTCGCCGGGCGGCATGGGTGCGGGCGTGCTGGTACTGAGGTCGATACCCACCACAAACACCAGCACGATCGCCGCGTGCAGGACCAACGAGTAGTAGAAGCCCCGACCCCGGCCGGTGCCGGTTTTTTCGGGGTTATTTTCGCGCGGGAGTTTTTTCACGGTAACGCTGAAGGAAGCCTATTTCTTGGCCGGCGGGTCGGTCATCAACCCGACATTGGACAGGCCCGCGGCCTGCATCAGGGCGAAGACTTCCACTACCCGGCCATAGTTCACGCCGGTGTCGCCGCGCACCATGAAAGGCGTGCCGGGTTTGTATTTGTTGACGCTGGCCAGCTTGGTCACCAGGTCGTTCTCATCAATGGGCTCATCAGGATTGCTGTTCAGGTCGCAAAAAATCTGGCCCTTGGCGTCGATGGTGACGATGACCGGTTCCTTGTCGCCCGGGTCCACCACCTGCGAACTCGCCTGCGGCAGTTCCACGTTCACGCTCTGGGTCACCAGCGGCGCGGTCACCATGAAGATGATCAGCAGCACCAGCGTGACGTCGATGTAAGGCACGACGTTCATCTCGGCCATCAGGCGCTTGCCGCGGCGCCCACCGCGTCGCATGACGCTGGCCATGGCTTAGACGTGCACCTGACGCTGGAGAATGGCGGAGAACTCTTCCAGGAAGATTTCGTAGCGGTTCGACAGGCGGTCGATTTCGCTCGAGAAGCGGTTGTAGAAAATCACCGCCGGAATCGCCGCGAACAGACCCATGGCGGTCGCCACCAGCGCTTCGGAAATACCCGGCGCCACCATCGCGAGCGTCGCCTGATGCGCGTTCGACAGACCGCGGAACGAATTCATGATGCCCCACACCGTGCCGAAGAGGCCGATGTACGGGCTGACCGAGCCGACGGTGGCCAGCATCGGCAGATTGCCTTCCAACGCTTCCAGTTCGCGGCTGAGCGCAATGCGCATCGCGCGCTGCGAGCCTTCCAGCACCATCTCCGGCGGCAGGCCCTCTTTCTTGCGCAGGCGGGCAAATTCCTTGAAGCCGGCCTCGAACATGCGCTGCGTGCCGTCGGCCGGCGCGCGCTGGTTCGATACCCGGTTGAAGAGTGCAGTTAGGTCCTCGGACGACCAGAACTGGTCTTCAAAATGTTGGGCCGCGCGCTTCGCCAGCAGCAGGTCGCGCCGCTTGGTGAACACCAGCGCCCACGAGGCCATCGACGCTGCCAGCAGCGCCAGCATCACGAACTTCACCAACAGGCTCGCGCCCATGATGAGACTCGCAATCGACATATCACTTTCCATTATTGATCCCCATGTAGATGGCTTCGGGCATGCGCTGGGGCTGCATGCGTT
>Ga0255092_1000109_pt1 | contig 40041 bp, 31 predicted proteins | sample Colum_Yuk_RepC_8_2_FD_188454 | JGI IMG/M metagenome (GOLD analysis project Ga0255092, IMG submission 188454) | Freshwater microbial communities from Columbia River, Oregon, United States - Colum_Yuk_RepC_8d | ecosystem: Environmental > Aquatic > Freshwater > River | place: USA: Oregon...
CTGATACAGGTAGGAGACGTTGGCCAAGGCCGAGTACCACTGATTGGACTGAGCCGCTCCCACCGGCAAGCCCTGCCCTGCGGCCGTCAGTCCCGGAGTGTAAAACGGTGCGATGAAATTGGTGGAGACGAACAGTGTGGGTGCCTCCCGCAGTCCCGAAGAGGAGATCTGGGCCAAAATGCGGGCGCGGGCGCGGTTGAGTGCCGCGTCGGCCGCGATGCGGGCATCGGCTTGTTCACCGGCTGCGGCCACGGCGGCTCGTTCGCGCCGAGCGACCATGAGGAAGGCCACGGCGGTGATGGTCACCACCGAGAGCATGATCAAGGTGATGACCAGCGCCACACCGCGCCGGCTGGATTGGGGAGAAAGGCGTTTCATTGGGGCGCGGTGCGGAGGACGACCCGCTGGCGGAGGGTCTGGAGTGCGCCAGCATTGTTGGCCAGCCACCGGTTACGGGTCTGGAGGTTGTCCGGCAAAGAGCGGAACTGGTCCAACTGCTTGCCATCCAGCAGGGTGATTTCGATTTCGACCGAAGACGGAAGATGGGGCCCGCGGAAGAGCGCGCTGACTTGCGCGGTGTCCGGATTCACATTGATCACCTCGATGGGCAAAGGCCGGGAGACATTGCCTACCCTGTTGGTGGCTTGAGCGCTCCAAGCGACCGGAGTGAGCGGATAATGGAGTGGCGAGTTGGTGTTCACGCCAACCCGCGGAAAATTCACGTCGTAGAGCACGGGATGATTGCCATCGAACGGGCGACCGTCGGCATCAAAGGCGGTGATGCGGCATTGCAAGATGCCGTCCAGCAGTTTGACCGCATCGCGTCGGGCTTCCTGAGTCTCGCCAGCGGGGTAAGCCGGAATCCAAAGGCGACCGGTGATGAGGTTGGTCCGCATGGCCGGAGTGCCGGTGAGGCGGTAAGGCGGGACCGAGGCCGGGGTGGCGAGGCTACCCACGCTCACCCCGAGACGCCCTTGGCCGTCGAGAACCTGAACCAAGTTGGAATTGGGCAACGCTTCGTCGTAAAGGTAAAGCGAACCGAGGCCCGGAATCGGAGTGGTGGTGACCGGACCCGCATCCAGCGTGCCGATGAAGAGGCCGGCCACATGCCAGCGGCCGCCGGTCGCCGGATAGGTGAAGAAAAGTTCGTCGAAGCGCAGGGGTTGGGTGCGATTGGCCTGGAGTGCATCGCCAGCGAACACCAGTTCATAGCCGGTGGCATTGGCGGGGTGGACCACCAGGTGCAGCGCATCCTCGACCTGAGGCGAGGAGGCCCGCTCAATATTGCGGACCATGAGGTCGAGGGCCGAACGCCCACCTTCGGACAAATCCGCCTGATTCAGGCTCTGACGGAACGCCTTCTGGACCTGATCGAACATCGCATACAGCGCGATGATGATGACCGTGAGCAAACCCACCGCGATCATCAACTCCAGGAGGGAGAAGGCGCTGCTGGCCGAACGGCTGAAGGACCGACCCTGCGGACGAGGGCGGAGATGGTTTGCGGTGCCCGCCTGAACAGAAGAAAGGTTCATACGATCACAGGGCACCCGGCGGGAACCGGTAGAAATGGATGACGTTGGGCCCCGGATTCTCCGGAACCGGATTGAAGGGATAAACAATGTCCCCGAAATAGCTGAGATCCTGCGGAACATTGCCGCGCAGACGGGTCGGCTGACCCAGCACTTCGGTGCGGAATTCGCGGCGATTGAGGCCCAATCGATATTGATTGGGATCGGTGCCAGTGCGTTGCAGGGGCCATTCCAGGATCATGCGAACCTCGGACACAGCGCTGGCCATGCCGTCGGCGGGCAACGCGGTCGCGCCCGGCACCAGCACAGGCTGGCGCGTCACCGTCTCGATGGTGACCAGATAGCGGAAAGCAAAGTCGATCCGGGTGTCATTGGGCATCGTGCGGCGCTCGCTCTTGCGGATGATCGGATGGTCGGCCATCGAACCACTCATGGAACGCATCTCCAAACGAACGATGTTGGTGACAGCCACCGGATTGCCCTGACTGGCCGTGGAGGCCTCCAGAGTGTACTTGGGCCGACTGATGAGCCCGATCACCTGGAAGGCATCGACCAGCGGATCGGAACCGGCCGGCGTGCCCTGCACCAACGGACCATGGAAATAATTGGTCCGGACGGGTGCCAAGTCGCGATACTGCCGCACCAAGGTCACGCGATCCGCGTAATTGAGAAGGTCCTGGAGCCGGGTTTGCCCGCCGCGCAAAACATTGAGCAGCAGTTCGGCATCCTGGGTCAGAAGCGACTCCTCACGGTTCTGCTTCTGGACATTCAAGCCCGCCGGAAGCACGCCGATGATGGCCACCATGGCGATCGCCACCACGGCGATGCACAGGGCGATCTCGATCATGGTGAACGCAGACTGTCGGCGCGGAGGCTGGGACGCCGTGCCCATCCATCGCCGCCAAGACGGGTTCCACGAAACAGGTTGGCCGGGAATTCTCATCAGCGCAGGACGGGTTTGAGGATGCGGGAGCGGCCAGTGAGGCTAGACACGATCACCCGGTTGTTGGTGGCGTTGTCGCGTGGTGTCTCGATCGCGTCCGGCACGACCGAGGAGTCGATCTGTCCGGAGGCGTTCCGCGAGATGAAGACGCTGCCCTGCCCCACGCCGAGAGCGAACTCGGACATCGGCGGCAGTCGCAGTTCGGGCCGACCGTTGAGAGTCCAGTAGCGGTTCATTTCATCAACGGCCAAGCGGCCATCCGGACCGAAGGCGACGAACCGCATGGAAATCGGAGGCAAGGTGTCGCCGGGGAACTCGGCCAAGGGGAAGCGGAACGGCCGTTGGGGCAGTTCATGGATGGCCAAATCCTGCCGATCGGTGGGTGCCAAAGGGGTTGGGAAAAACAGCTTGGGCGAAAGAATCACACCATCCGGAAGGGTTTGCCAGCCGGGCCCGAGATAGCGGGTATGATTACGACCGGGTTGGGCACCAATCTCCCGTTCCACCAGCAGCGCATAGGAGTGGAACACGCCCAGAGCAATGTTGGTGAAGCTGCGCAAGGCCTGCTCGCGGAAGCGCTGCGGGGCCAACTGCGATGCGATCATCGACTCGATCTGGGTATCGAGCGACAGGCGCGATTGCCAGACATTGGTCGGGGCGAAGACGACATAGACCGTGGTCCGCAGCCGCAGCGCCTCTTGCCGGGCGCGGTTCAAATCATCGGTCAGTTGCCGGTGACCACTGGACAAGGTCTTGCCCTGCACCATGCCACGGATCGCCGGAGCGGTGATGCCCGCCAGGAGGCCGATCACTGCCACCACCACCAGCAACTCCAAGAGGGTGAAAGCCGAGGCCGCGAGCCGCTGGCGTGGGGCCAGTGGCATCGTGCTTCCGGTGGGTCCTTGGGGCTTCATGAAACGGTGGGAGGCTGTGGGAGTGGGGCAGACCAGCCGATCACTTCCAGCTGTAGATGTTGTCGCGGTTGTTCGGGTGATCCTGGTCGGCGGTGAAATCGGCCTTGCCGTCGGGACCCAAGGACATCACCAGCGCATTGCCCGGAATGAAGCGGGCCTGAGCCGGACGACCCGGGGCCACCAGAGGGAACGGGCTGAGCACGCGGCTGTCGTAATCGAGATCCAGGATGATGATGTAGGGATGTCCCCACGGATCGCGGTACACGCCGAGGTCGTCCACGCCGTTGGGTTGATTGCGTCCGACGGACTTGGTGGCCAGGTACACCGTGCGCTTGGGATTCTGGTTGTTGTTGAGATTGACCGCATCGGCGGCGCCGCCTTGAACGTCAACCACAGTTTGGGCGGTGAGGATAGCCATCACTTCGGAATTGTCGGCGTCACGACCACTGCCACCCATATCACGAACTTGCTGGTAGCCGATCTTGGTCACCACCGTCGGGGTGGGCAGAACGCCCTTGGCATCGGGCGTGTTCGCATTGCCGAAGATCCAGTCGGGCGCGGTCGCCGGACGGGTGGCCACGCCGTGGGCATCGCGGGTCCGCTTGGTGGCGGGCAACCGGGAGTAGTCGGCTTGATAGGAATTGATGGCACCCACGATGCCCGTGACCTCGACCTTGGCCTTGGCCGACTTGGCCTTGGTGGTCGCCGAGGCGATGGCCGGCAGGAGCATGGCCGCGAGGATGCCGATGATGGCAATGACGACGAGGAGTTCGATGAGCGTGAAGGCGCTCTGGCGTTGGGTGGTCGTTCGGGTCTTCATGGGTTCTCTAACGCTGGTGAAATGGGGTATTGGAAACAGCGATGTCGGGGCGATGACAGGGCGAAACAGGGAATGGGCTATTCGGGATCAAAGGAAATCGGGCTCGGGACATCAGTTGGCTTCCTTCCAGTTGCCGATAACTTTCACGCGATCCCGGCCAACGGGAATCTCGGCCCACAAGTCGAAGCCGCCGGGATTGTTGGTGGGATTGGTTGAAACATAGCGCCACGGATTCAGCCCTTTGTTGGAGGGCACGGGGTGGTCGGTCCGGTTGTTAGGCCAAGCCAAGCCATTGACCCGCTTGCCAGACGCATCGGAAGAAAAACCCACCGCCAACACTTCGAGGTCGGCGTAACCGGCATCGGAGCGGTTGCGGAAAACCTCGGCATACTGGCCTTCCTTGAAATCGGTGACGAAGAGACGATTGCGCAATTCGTAGGGCTTGGCGTTGAGGATGCCCTCACGACCGAACCACGTTTGCAACTCAGCCGAACGGATGCCGTCGCCGTCATCGGCATCGGCGCGCGGGATGAAGTAACCGTCGGAGCTGGCGGCGTTGGTCAGGTACACACCGGACAATTCGTAGAAGAGTGGGCTTAGCGCTGGATTGGACACGGTCTGAAAACCCTGACCCGCAACCGAAATCCGTTGAACCCCATCGGGGGGATACACTCCGAAACGCGTCTTGTAGGCCTCGATCAACAGGACCAACTGCTGCAGTTCGGTGCGCACACGCGCCTCCTTCATCTTGGTCGCCGCCGCCGGCGCCAAGCCCACCACCATGCCCGCAAGAATGCCGATGATGGACATCACCACGAGCAGTTCGAGCAGGGTGAACGCAGCCACCTGCCGGATGAGGGCCGGCGGGTTCTGGGAGTATGGACTGCGCAATCTCATGGCTTCACGCGGGAGGGCTGACTTTCACGAAGGATCAGCGGTCCTTCAATTCCTTTTCCATGCGCTCGCTCAACCATTGTTTGATCATGCTCTGGTAGTTGAGGAACCGGGAACGAGCCAAACGCTTGATCCGACTGAGCATCCGGGGATCCATTCGCAAGGTGATGGTGACCGATTCGGACTGCTCGGAACTGGCGGTGGCCGACAATTCCATCAAGCGCTGATCCACCTGGTTCTCCGCCCAGAAATCGGCTTCGGCCTGCTCGCTGTCGAAGAGCGGGACATCGTCCCACGACTGGATGGTTTGAAGATTCATGGACTCTGGCCCCGGCAAGCGCGGGGGGTGGGATCAGGAGGCGAGCGACTGACTCATCCGACGTTGGTAGAAGTAGGCCTCGGACTCGCTGAACGACCGCGACAAGATGACCCGGATCACCTTGCCGTTGGTTCGGTACACGCTGAACAACCCTAGCCCCGCCGCGGATTTTCCCAGATTGAAGAAACGGGCCTGGACACCGAATCGCGTCGAATCGGGCAACAAGCGGATGGCAAAGGGGTCCTCGAACGACTCCTCGATTGCAGGGATCGAAATCGAGCCGTCGAGTTCGAACGGCAAGTTGTTCCAGTCGAACTCCATTCAGTCCATCCAATCTATCCGCGTATGGCCGATGCGCATTCAATGTAACTACTTTGTATTTACACCCGCACACGAGGCCGGTCAAGGGAGCTCCGAGTATCCGGTCAAAAAAACACGTTGAACTCTCGGATCGCCCTCGAGGGGTGATCCTTATTCGCCACCGCCGGCGTCGCCACCGAGGGTTTCCATCAACTTGATGAGCGGGAGGAACATCGCGATAACGATGGAACCCACCACCACCGCCAGGAAGACGATCATGATCGGTTCGAGGAGGGAGGTCATGGCCGAGACGGCGTTGTCCACCTCTTCGTCGTAGTTGTCGGAGATCTTCAGGAGCATCTCAGGCAGTGCGCCAGTTTGCTCGCCGACGTCCACCATCGACACCACCATCGGCGGGAATACGCCGGATTTTTCCAGCGGAGCGGTGATGGTTTCACCTTCCTTGACCGATTCGTGAATGTCCAAAACCGCCTTGGCCACCACCACGTTGCCCGCCGTTTCACGAACGATGTTCAAAGCCTGAAGGATGGGCACACCCGACTGGACCAGCGTGCCCAGGGTTCGGGTAAAGCGGGCGATGGCCACCTTGCTGATGACCGGACCGAGCGCAGGCATGTTGAGCTTGAACTTGTCGAAGTACCACATGCCCTTCTTGGTCTTGATGGTGAACTTGAAAACGATCACGAAGATCGCGATGCCCCAGACCACCTGACCCGGGAAGGGCATGCCACCAAAGAACCAATCCGGGAAAATGACCGTGTTGTCCTTGAGGGTCTCGGAGATCTTCAGGACGAACAGGGTGAATTCGGGCATGCCCGCGTCACCACCCAGCAAGTCGGCGAAGATCATCTTGAACTTCGGCACGACGACGATCATCAGCAGCGCCACGATGCCCACCGCGACGACCATGACCGCGATGGGATAGAACATGGCCGCGACGACCTTGCCCTTGATCTTCTCGGCCTTCTCCATGAACTCGGCCAAACGCTTGAGGACGACCTCGAGAACACCGCCCAGTTCGCCCGCTTTCACCATGTTGATGAAGAGTCGGTTGAAAACCTTGGGATGCTGGGCCAAGCCTTCGGAGAAGGTGGAACCGCCTTCGATGGAGAGGGAAAGATCGCCCAAGATCTTCTTGAGCAGCGGGTTGCGCTCCTGTTTTTCGAGCACGCGCAAACCGCGCAACAAGGGCAGACCCGCTTCCACCAGCGTGGCCAACTGACGGGTGAAGGTGGTGAGCACCTTGGCCTTCACCTTGCCGCCGAATCCGGGGATCTTGATGTTGATTTGGCCCCCGCCCTTCTTCGCGCCCTTGCCTCCGGCCGCTCCCTTGGCACTGGCGGCGCCCTTGCCACCCTTGGCGTCGGATTTGGGCGGCGCAACCTCGGTGACCTTGGTCGGCAGGAAGCCCATTTCCTTCAGGCGGTTCAGGGCCTCGGCCTGGCTGCCCACATCGAGGACACCCTTGGTCTCCTTGCCAGTGCTGTCCATGGCAACGTAGTTGAATTTGGCCATATCGGTATCCTCGTGAAATCGGTGTCGTCGGAATATCCAGACGGAATCAGGTGTACTTCAGTACTTCTTCAACGGTGGTCTCGCCGGCGTAGATACCGCGGAGACCATCTTCGCGCAAGGTTACCATGCCCAGTTCGATGGCTTTCTGGCGGACCACAACGGTCGGTGCGCGGTCGTTGATGAGGTTGCGGATCGCATCGGAGACGGCCAGCAATTCATAAATGCCCTTGCGGCCCTTGTAGCCGGTGTCGTTGCAGTTGGGGCAACCACGGCCGTAGTAGAACACCTTGTCGCCGATGTCGTGGGCCGACAAGTTCATGTTCTGCAACTGCGACTCGCTGGGCTCGAACGGCGTGCGGCAGCTGGTGCAAATGCGGCGCACCAGTCGTTGGGCTAGCACGGCCAACAGCGTGGATGAGATCAGGAAGGGCTCAACGCCCATGTCCACCATACGGGTCACGGCGCCGGAGGCGTCGTTGGTGTGCAAGGTGGACAACACCAAGTGACCGGTCAGCGAGGCCTGGACGGCGATCTGAGCGGTTTCAAGATCGCGGATTTCACCGAGCATGATGATGTCGGGATCCTGACGCAGGAACGCCCGGAGAGCCTTGCCGAAGGTCATCCCGGCCGACTCATTGACCTGCACCTGCATGATGCCCTCGATGTCGAACTCCACCGGGTCTTCGACCGTGAGCAGCTTGGTGTCGATCTGGTTGATGTGCCGCAGGCAGGAGTAGAGGGTGGTCGTCTTGCCGCAACCGGTAGGCCCGGTGACCGTGAAAATGCCGTTGGGCTGATTGATGGTCTCAATGATGAAGTCGTAACCGTCCTTGGGAAGGCCCAGGGTCTTGAGTTCCAACTGCACCGCACCACGATCGAGAACACGAAGCACCACGGACTCGCCGAAGGCGGTCGGGAGCGTCGAGAGACGGAGATCCACCTGTTTGCCCGCGATCACCGTGCTGATACGGCCGTCCTGCGGGAGGCGTTTCTCGGAGATGTTCAGGTTGGCCATGATCTTCAGACGCGAAGTCACGGGCGTGGCCAAATGCTTGGGCGGCGGGGCCATCTCATAGAGGGCACCGTCGACGCGGTAGCGGATCTTGAACTCGTCTTCGAAGGGTTCGAAGTGGATGTCCGAAGCGCGGTCCTGCACCGCCTGCATGAGGACGAGATTGACGAACTTCACCACGGGGACGTCGTTCACCGCATCGTCCAAGGAGATGGACATGCCTTTGGGTGCGTCGTCTTCCTTGGAAACTTCCCCGTCGCCCCCCAATTCCTTCAGTAGCGCGGCGTAACCGAGATCGGCTTGAGGCGGGTAGAACTTCTCAATACACGCGGACACTTCGGCCGGGTTGGCCACAACCACTTGCAAGGTATGCTTCAGGGCGAAACCCAGCTCATCCATCGTCTGAGGATTGAGCGGGTCGGCCATGGCGATTTGCAGGGTGTCGCCGTACAAGGCCATCGGAACCACCTGGTACATCCGGGCCGTCTCGTTGGGCACCGCGGCAATGGCCTCGGGAGGAATGGTTTCCGGCTCCAGGGTGACCACCATGGTGCCGAGGTGGTCGGCCATGATCTGGAGGATGGAATCGAGATCGAGCAGTCCATAATCCTGAAGGATTTGGACCACCGACTTGCCACTGCGCTGCACCTCTTGGCCGATCTCCTCGATTTGCAGGGCGTCCAGGAACCCGCGCTCTCGGATGAGCGCGATGAGTGGATGGGAGATTGCTTCGGCCATGGCGGTTGGGTGTCGGTGAGGGTTACTTGCGGGCCTGAGTCTCGGCCTTGGCGGCACGGATTTCGTCCAGCTTCTGGGTGATGGTCATGGGATCCAGCGCCTTGGTGATGACGTCCTCCTCGGAGATCATGCCCGCCTGCCACTTGTCGAGCAGGAAGCCGTCGAGGGTGACCATGCCGTACTTGGAGCCGGTCTGGATGTCGGACTGGATACGGAAGGTCTTGTTGTCACGGATCAGCGCCGCGACCGACGGGGTGTTGATCATGATCTCGAACACCGCCACGCGGCCCGGTTTGTCGATGCGGGGCACCAACAATTGGGAAATCACGCCCTGAAGCACCGTGGAGAGCTGGATGCGGATGGTCTCCTGCTGGTTCTGGGGGAAGGCGTTGACGATACGGTCGATGGTCTTGGCCGCACCCGTGGTGTGCAGGGTTCCGAAGACCAAGTGACCCGTTTCGGCCGCCGTGATGGCCGCTTCCATCGTTTCCAAGTCGCGAAGCTCACCCACGAGGATGATGTCGGGATCTTGACGCAACGCGCGACGCAGCGCCTCGGCGAAGGAGGGCACATCGACATTGACCTCCCGCTGAGTGACCACCGCCTTCTTGTGCTTGTGGTAGTACTCGATGGGGTCTTCGATGGTAATGATGTGGGCTTCGTCCTTCTCCTCGTTGAGGATGTTGAGGAGCGAGGCCAGCGTGGTGGTCTTGCCTGAACCAGTGGGACCCACCACCAGCACCAAACCGCGGGGCTTGTTGATCAGATTCCGGACACTGTTCGGGATACCAATTTGCTCCATCGTGAGCAGCTTGGAAGGGATCTGCCGCAGGACGAGGGCGAAATTACCCTTCTCCTTGAAGGCGCTGACACGGAAACGGGCCATCTCACCGAAGGCGAATCCGAAGTCGGCACCGCCTTTTTCACGGATTTGCTGGATGTGGTCTTCGGAAGTGATGGAGCGCATCAACTCCTCGGTGTCTTCCGGACGCAACGGCGGTCCGTCGACGCGTTGGAGAATGCCGTGGATGCGGATGACGGGGGGAATGTTCACCCGGATGTGCAGGTCGGCTCCGCCTTCGGAGACCATCAACTGCAACAAGTCGGACATCTGGTAGGACATGGGCGGTTCGGAAAGTTGCTAAGGATCGGTGGGGGCGTTCAGTGGAGGCGGCAGAGACCCATCGGGGCCGGTGCCGCCGCAGAAAAATAAGCAAATCCAGGGCCAGTCATGGTTTTGGTCGGTCGCATCAGTGTTCGGACACGGTGGCCCGGACAACCTCATCCACCGTGGTGACTCCGGCCAGAACCTTGCGCATGCCGTCTTCGCGGAGGGTGCGCATGCCCATTTCGCGGGCCCGGTTGCGAAGGACGTTGGAGGGAACCTTGTCGTAGATGAGCTTCCGGGCCTCATCGTTGATGTTGAAGATCTCGAACAGACCAAAACGTCCCTTGCAGCCGGTCTTGTTGCACTCAGGGCAGCCCTTGCCTTTGCGAGCGGTGGCCGCGGCGGCCTGCTCCGGGGTGAAGCCCAAGCCAGCGATCTCTTGCTCGGTCAGGGTGTGAGGCGCGGCACACTTTTTGCAAACCTTGCGGACGAGACGCTGGGCCATGAGGCAGCGTGCAGATGACGCAACCAAGAACGGTTTCACGCCGATGTCGATCAGACGGGCCACTGCCGACGGAGCGTCGTTGGTGTGCAGCGTGGAGAAGACCAAGTGACCGGTCAGCGACGCATTGATGGCAATGGTCGCGGTCTCCATATCACGAATTTCTCCCAACATGATGACGTTGGGCGACTGACGGAGCATGGAGCGCAGCGCGGCGGCGAAGGTGAAACCGATGTGCTCGTGGACCTGAACCTGGTTGATGCCCGCGAGCATGTACTCGACCGGGTCTTCCACCGTGATGATCTTACGGTCCGGACGATTGATGTAATTGAGACAGCTGTAGAGCGTGGTCGTCTTGCCGGAGCCTGTGGGACCCGTGACCAGGAGGATGCCGTCGGGCAAGGCGATCATCCGCTCGAAATTGGCCTGATCGTCGGCCATGAACCCCAATTCAGCCAAACCCAGCCGGAGGCCGGACTTGTCCAAAATACGCATGACGATGGATTCGCCATGGGAACAAGGGATGACGTTGACACGAAGGTCGATGACCTTGCCGCCCACGTTGGTCTGGATACGACCGTCCTGAGGAATGCGCTTCTCAGCGATGCTCATTCCCGAAGAAATCTTGAGACGGGCGATCACCGGAGCCTGCAGTCGCTTCGGGATGTCCTTCATCTCGGTCATCATGCCGTCGATGCGGTAGCGCAGGCGGAAGCGCTTGCCCATGGGCTCGAGATGAATGTCTGAGGCCCGGAGCTTGAAGGCGTCGACGATGATCTGGTTGACCAGTCGGATGATGGGTGCATCGGCGTCGAGGGCCTCGTTGTCGGCCTTCACATCGCCCTTGAGCGCACTGACCTCGACCTCACCCTCGGTGATGTCTTGGATCATCTTGGCGATGTCCGAATCGCCCCGACCGCCAGAACTGGTATTGCCGTAGTACTTGTCGAGGGCGGCCTTGAGGTCTTCCTCGCTGGTCACGCGGTACTCGAGGGTCTTGCCCAAGGAAACCTGAAGTCCGTCGATGGCCTCGATGTCGGAAGGGTCGGCCAGGGCCACCACCACGGTGCCCTCGTGCTCGGCCACCGGGACCGCATTGTACTTGCGGGCCACGTGCCGTGGCACGGCATTGATCACCTCGTCGGTCAGGCGAGTCTCGGACAGGTTGACCATCTCGACGCCGAAGTACGTCGATTTGGCCATGACGACCAGAGAGGCCTCCAGTCGACCGGTCTTGACCAGGGTGTCTACCACGCCTTCGCCGGAGGACTCGGCCTCGGGACGCACCTCTTCAACGGCTTCATGAGTCGTGAGACCCATGTCGAGCATGGTTTCGAGCAGAAAATCGTCTTTGGCAGCCACGGTGTCCTCAGGATTTTCCGTCAGCCATGCTCAGGAGAGCGATGGCCTCGGGAAGAAGTGCGGGTGAGTTAAGGAAGGGGCGTTGACAATGTCAAACGCGGACGGCCGAAGGGAGCGTAAATCCTCAGGTGACAACTTCATGACAAGACCCCTCGAACCACCTCTCCCGCCACGTCGGTGAGACGATAATCCCGGCCATTGTGGTGGTGGGTCAACCGCTCATGGTCGAACCCCAGGAGGTGAAGGATGGTGGCGTGGAAGTCATGAACGTGGACGCGGTCGGTGGCCACCCGAATGCCCAAATCATCCGAAGCCCCATAGACCGACCCGGCCTTCACCCCGGCCCCGGCCAGCCAAGAGGAAAACACCCAGTGATGGTGTTCGCGTCCCCGGTGATCGGCCGTGGCGTTGAAGGGAGTCCGGCCAAATTCGCTCGTCCAGACCACCAGGGTGTCTTCGAGCATGCCGCGCTGGCGCAGGTCATTGAGCAAACCAGCGATGGGCCGATCCACATTGGTCGCCAAGGGGCCATGCAAGGTCATGTCGCCATGGGCATCCCAGTTGTCGGACGAGCCCGAATCGATCAATTCAATGAACCGGACGCCGCGTTCTGCGAGTCTGCGGGCCACCAGACACTGCCAAGCAAACCCCCGGGTGCTGCCTCGTTCCAGACCATACAACGCATGGGTCGCATCGGTTTCGCGCGACAAGTCGAAGAGTTCGGGCAACTCCATCTGCATGCCGAAGGCCGTCTCAAAGGACTTCATCCGGGCGGCCAGGAGCGGATCGGTGGCACGGGCCGCCCGATGCCGGAGGTTCATGCGGTTCATGGCCGCCATCTCTAGGGCCTGAAGTTCCTCGCTCGGGGACCGCCTGTGCAAATTGGCCACCGGTTCCTGGCCAGGCACCACCCAGGTGCCCTGATGCGCCCCCGGCAGGAAATCACTGGCCCAGACCTGCCCCCCGGCATACGGGCTCTTGGGCGCGATGACCACGAAGGACGGCAAATTGCTGTTCTCGGTGCCCAGGCCATAGCTGACCCAGGATCCGATGCTGGGGCGGGCGAAGGTGAACGATCCGGTGTGGATGCCCAGAGTGGCCTCGTAATGGTTGGTGTGGTCGGAGGTCATCGACCGGATCACGCACAAGTCGTCCACACACCGGGCCATGTGGGGAAAAAGACCGCTCACCTCGGTGCCGCATCGGCCATGTCGGGCGAAATCCCACTGAGGCCGCTTAGCAAACATGGTGAAGTTGCCTTTGCGCCCCTGAAACTCATCAACGGTCACCGTCTTGCCCGCATCGGCGAACAACCGCGGCTTGGGGTCCCACGAATCGACATGGGAAACCCCACCACTCATGTACAGGAAGATCACCCGCTTGGCCTTGGGGGTAAAATGCGGCGCGCGGGGAATCAGCGGATCGGCGCCGGTGCTACCAAGGCCGCCCTCCCGGGCAAGGAGATCCCTGACAATGCCCGGGAACATCAGGGAGCCACCAACCATGGATCGCAAAAAGCCGCGACGGCGGGGATCAAAGGCTGCGTGAGGGTTCATAGCAAATCAGGGGGGTGAGGCCTCGGGCTAATCCACGGTCAGGAACTCATTGCTACCCAATAGAACCCGGATCCACGCAGACAGGGCTTGGGTGCTGGCATCCGACGAGGCCGGTGACTTTAGAGCGTTCCGGTACTGGGCCAGGAATGCGGCCGCCTCGGCCACTTCAGCCGGTTCCGGAGAACGTCGAAGAATGCGCCGGAACACCCAAACCACCTGATCCGACTCCGTGGTCTCGCGAGTCTGAGAGCCTGTCTGAGCGGTGCGAGCAAGGTGCTCCGCTTCCCGATGCACCATCGGGTCGTTCAGGAAGAACAACGCCTGCGAAGGCACCGTGGTGGTGCGGCGAACGGCCGTGCTGGCATTGGGATCCGCCCCGTCGAAGAGGGCCAGAAACGGATGCCGTTGGATGCGCTGCGTCATCAAGTACACGCTGCGGCGGTGGTGCTCATAGGAGGCCACGTACGGGCCGTGCTGGGTATACCCCCATCGGGTGGGAGACGGGAACGGATGCCCTGCCCCGACCGACAAATCCAAGTCGCCACACGCCTCCAAGATGGCATCCCGGGTTTCTTCCGCACCCAGACGGCGGCGGGGGAAGGGTGAAAACCCGTCGCCTGGATCACGAGCCGAGGAGTTGCCACGAATCGCAGCAGAGGTACCAGGAGCACCAGCAGCACCGGCCGCAGCAGGGTCGTCCACGGGGCAGGACGCAGAATCGGCCACGGGCCTCACCGGAGAACCTTCCGCCACCCACGGTTCCGGCTCACTCCGTTGCCGATAGACGGCACTGTTGAGAATGAGTCGGTGCAAGGCCTTGATCGAACCGCCGGTGCGTCGGAATTCGGAAGTAAGGTGATCCAACAACTCCGGGTGACTGGGAGCCTGTCCCCGGAGGCCGAAGTCATTGGCCGATTCCACCAGACCGCGACCGAAGTGCTGCTGCCAAATCCGGTTGACCATCACCCGCGCCGGCAGCGGGTTGGCCGGATCGGTCAACCAACGGGCCAGTTCCAGGCGACCGCTGGTGGCCGTGGCCGGAGCCATGGGGTTCAGGCCCAAGGCCGACAAGGCACCCCGGCGTACCCGCTGACCCGGTTGGTCGGGTTCGCCCCGCACCTGGACCACAGCATCCCGAGGAGTGCCTTCGGACACGCCATACGCCAACGGAAAGGGGCCTTCCACCAAGAGTTGCTCCAACTCCCGGGCCGCGGACTCGGCTCCTTCTTGAAGGGTTTTCAGACGGGCCTCGATCTCGGTCAATCGCTGGCGACGGCGTTCCCCGGCTCCGGGATTTTCAGCGACGGCCACCGCCAGCCCCGAATGACCGATCGGCAGCGGGGCTTCCTGCACGGCGAAATTGTCGGCATCCAGCGCCGGCTTCGGACCCGGGCGGTGCCCATAGCTATCAATGAAAACATCATCAATCGCGCCATCCCATCCCGGGTAAAGCGCCCCTGAAAAGACCACCGGAGCGCTGGTTTCCCCGGCTCCACTGCCTCGCAACGTCGCCTCGTAGCGGCGGGCCTTGAGGTCCAGGACGAGACCCACCTGATACCATTGGCCGCGACGCAGTGGTGCAACGACCTCCTTGCGGTCGCCATCGATGCGGAAGAGTTCCGAGCCGGACCAGAAAAGCTCCACCGCCGCCGAGGTGCCCGCGCCGTGACCCAAGTAGAATCGCCAAGTGCCCTCGGGTTCTCCGCCACCACCGGCAGGAACCTCGCCGCACCGGAAATCAAAGGCCGCGTGGAGTCGCGATGTCTGATCCCGCTTCCAAGCCGGTGAAAGGCTCTGGCCGAAGCCGTCGTAAGCCGGACCACCCGGCATGTGAATGCCCAAGGCTCCCAGCGGCATCCATCCGGTGAAGGGGCTCTGGGACTCTGGCCGGATTCGGACGCGGCTGTTGGGCCCCGGACGCCACGGTTTGGCCGGTGGGGATCCGGCCTTCTGGCCTTCGAATCCGCCGTCTATACCGCGCAAGGAAGCCAGCTCCCGCTCCAGCGCGTCGCGTTCCGAAAGCGCCCGTTCCAAAGGCGACGCGATCGAGGCCGAAGCCACCTCGGTGGACACCGGAGCCAAGGGCTCGGGTTGGATCGCCAAATTGTCCAAGCACAGTCCCGGACGCGAAGCCGCAGCCCCGCTTTCCGTTCCAGCGCCGGTTCCCGCAGCACCGGAATCCAGGCCCACAAAATCGAGGACTCCATCCCAGCCGTGGGCCAGCTGTTGCGGTCCCACCGACCGGACGGATCCCGGCGTCCCCAGGCGCACCGACACGGTCTGGGCCTTCCGGTCCAGGTCGAGCTGCACATTCACCCACGAACCGGGAGTGACCGTCCCCAAAGTGACCGGAACGCCTAAACCCGTACGCAGGGACAGGCTCTGGGCGGAGATGAGCACTTCCAAAGCAGGTTGCCCCCCATCGCGCCCCACCCAAAACCGGTGGGAACCCGAGCCCACCATCGGATCTGGCACGGTTTTCAAATCGAGATTGATGGAGAGACGATGGGCCTCGCGAACCGAACGCCCCAACCGGTGCAAGGCCTGGCCCAAGCGCCACGTTTGGGTCCCCGCCGGGATGGACGCCCCGACGCGGCCTCCCGGGTAACGGTGCTTGAAGGGACTTTGCGCCTCGGTGGTGACGGCGATGGGCCCGTCATACACCCACGGTGGAACCAGGACCCCTTTGCTACCGCCCGATGCCGGAGCTTGCAGCTCAAAGTCCCCATCCAAGTCATCGATGGACCGCAGCAACGCCGAAGGCACCGGCAACCCCGCCCGCTGGACAGTTCGTGTGAGAGAAGCCACCCGGTTTTCATAATCCCGCCAGCGTGGCAGGGACTCCTCGGGCGGAATGAGCGGCACCATGGCCCGCGAACGCTGCTTCTGTTCCGAACCCGGAAAGGCGAATCGAGTGCTCTCGAAGATGCCGTACAGGGCGTAGTAATCGGTCGCCGGGACCGGATCATATTTGTGGTTGTGGCACCGGGCACAACCCAGCGTCAGTCCCAGAAACGTCTGACCCATCGTGTCGATGGTGTCTTGGAGGGTCAGGTGGTGATAATTCTCGGAGTCGAAGCCAAAGCGGCGGGAAATGGCCAGAAAACCCGTGGCCGCCACGCGTTCTGCATACCGCTCACGCGGGCCGTTTCGAGCCAACAAATCCCCGGCGATCTGCTCGGAAACAAACTCGAAGTACGGCTTGTCGGCATTGAAGGCTTCGATGACGTAGTTCCGGTAGCGCCAAGCCACCGGCACGGGATAGTCGGCCGTCTCGCCCGCGGTGTCGGCATACCGGACCACATCCAGCCAATGCCGCCCCCATCGCTCGCCATAGCGGGGTGAGGCCAGCAATCGGTCGATCACCGCTTCGGCGGCATTGGGTGAAGAGTCCTGCTCGAAGCTCTCGATTTCCTCCTGGGAAGGAGCCAGGCCTGTGAGATCCAAGGTGACCCGCCGAATCCACGTCCGGCGGTCGGCCTCTGGGGCGGGCTTTCGGCCCTGCCGCTCAAGTCCGGCCAAGATGAATCGGTCCAATGCCGATCGGCACCAGAACGCATCTGCGACCGCTGGCGGCACCGGATCGCGGACCGGCTGAAATGCCCAGTGCGAGGCCGGATCGACAGACGGTTTCGTGGCCGACGCCGGAGTGGCCGCCGAAACGCCCACCACCGCCAGCACGACGCCGACGACACCCACCATGGTCTTAATGATGCTCATCCGGGAAATCGATGCCCATTCCAACCCGACCCGAGCCGGACCGGAAGCGCAAACTGCGCACGGCGGGCGACCGGTTCATGCGCTCCCTGAGCTTCCTCGCCGATTGTCTTCGATTGCGACCCGTGGTTGCCTAGAGCCAATGACGCTGCAATTCGGATTCTTGGGTCTGGGCTTCATGGCCGCGACCCACATTCAGGCACTGGCCCACGTGCCGGGCACCGCGGTGGGAGCCATTTGCAACCCCAGCGGCCGTAATCTCGACGGCGACCTCACCCGGGTCGGCGGCAACGTGGGCGACCCCAATGGCGTGCGGCTCGACATGACACAAGTCCGCGCCTATCGGGATGTTTCCGAATTCCTGGCAGATCCGGCGATCCACATCGTGGACATCACCACGCCGACGAAGACCCATGTTGAACTGGCCATCGCTGCGCTGAAGGCCGGCAAGCACGTGCTGGTGGAAAAACCCATGACCCGCACGGCCGAGGAAGGCCGACGTTTGGCCGACGCGACCCGCGAGGCGGCGACCCGCGGAGTGTTCCTCATGCCGGCGATGTGCTTGCGGTTCTGGCCGGAATGGCAGGCGGCCCATGACGCCATCGTGGGCGGGCACTGCGGACGGGTCTTGAGTGCCCGATTCCGCCGGGTGGCCCAAGCTCCGGGCTGGGGTCATGGTCACTTCCTCAGCGCGGCCGATTCCGGCGGGGCCCTGCTCGACTTGCACATCCACGATGTGGACTTCATCCGGCACTGCTTTGGCCATCCTTCCAGAGTCTTTTCACGGGGCCACACCCGGGTGAGTGGGGGCATCGACCATGTGCTCTCGCAATACGACACCGCCAGCGGTGCGGTGGTGAGTGCTGAGGGCAGTTGGGCCATGACCCCGGGTTTCGGATTTTGCATGGCCTACACCGTGGTGCTGGAGAAGGCCACCCTCGACTACGACTCGTCGCGCGGCACGGAGGCTCTCCGCCGGTATGTGGAAGGCCAGCCCGCGGAAACCCTCAAGCTCGACGGACCCAATGGCTACGCGGGCCAGATCCGACATTTCGTGGACTCGATCCGCGCCGGAAAAGCCCCGACGGTGGTCACCGCCGACGACGGCGCAGCCGCCGTCGCCGTCTGCGAAGCCGAAGCCGAATCGATCCGCACCGGGTTGCCCGTGAGCCTCTGACATGAATTCCCTGCATATCGTCTTCGACTGGGACGGAACCCTGTCGTTCATTCGCGCCGGGTGGGGCGAGGTCATGCTGCGGCAATGGCTAGAGTTTCTTCCGGCAACCACCGGCGAGTCGCTTGAGAGCCGCTCGGCCATGGCCCATCGGGAAATCTGGGCACTCAATGGCCGACCCAGCATCCACCAAATGGAACGCCTGGGAGCCCTGGTCGCCGAACGAGGCGGCACGCCGTGGCATCCCGATCGTTATCAGGATGATTTCCAGGAACGGCTCGGTCGATTGATCCGTGAGCGCACGGATTCGATCCGTGATGGAGCCCACACGGCTGACCACTACATGGTGCGGGGCGCACGCGCCTTCTTGGAACGCTTCCAGGCCGCCGGAGCCACCTTGCACATCGTCAGCGGAACACCACGGCCAGCCGTGTCCGCCGAGGTGGATTGCCTCGGCGTCCGGGGTTTCTTTGGCGAGCGGATCCACGGGCCCACGGGCCTGGCCGACACCTCCTTCCACAAGCGGCACGCCATCCGGAGCATCATCGACGCCCATGGCCTGGACCCGGTGCGGTCACTGGTCTCGTTCGGTGATGGCGCGGTGGAGATCTCGGAGACCAAGTTGGCCGCAGGCAGGGCCATCGCGGTAGCTGCGGACGAAGAACACTGGCATTCGGGCCGCTGGGACGAGTCCAAGCGCCAGCGCCTCACCGAAGCCGGAGCCGACTACGCCATCCCCGACTACCACGAACCCTCGGGTGTCTGGGCGTGGCTGGGTGGAGTCCGCTGAAGCACCCCAGACCCTCCAGATCTTCCGGCCTCCACGGCGTGGAAGGTCGGCTTGAAACCCTCAATTTCGAATCGCCCGACCCGATCCGGGGCTAGGTGATCATCGGGGTCGTCTGGGTTTCACAGGGCCAACACGGTTCCTCCGGGAATGGAACACCGGACCAACGCCCAGGCATCAGTGCCACCGGAACACCGCCAGCAGCGAGGCGGCCATGGCCAGGATCAGCATCAGCCCGACGACCGTCCAGAACCGGCGACGGTCCGGCTTCTTGGGTCGCCCCTGACCGAACTCACGGGCGACAAAGTCGTCGTAGTCGAACGCCTCGTCATCAGGCAGGTCGAGGCCTGAGACGGCGGCCTCTTCGTTCCAGCCGGAATCCCGCGAAGCGCCACAACCGGCGCAGGACATGGCCTTGCGCGGCACAAACTCTCCGCAAACCGGACAATCCCCCGGGGGACGAAACGCCTCGTCGCTCATTGGACGGGCAGCATGGGGCTAATCATCGTCGTCGTCAGCATCCGGGGTGGTGGCCCATTCCGGATAGGGACGCTCCGTACCGGCCATGGCATTCCAGAGGATTCGGTTCAACACGTCCTCCGGCGCCTTGTCCACCTCGCGGAAATTAAGACGGGCCGAGACCTCGGCATCGCGCCGCAAGATGGGGTTCAAGAGAGCCTTGGCGGGCGGGTTCATCTGATCGAGCGGCACGTTGTTAGGCACCGCGGTGTACGGGGTGAAATCCGGCGTGTCCTGGAAGCAGTCGGACATCGGCGTGGCACTGGCGTCGAACTGGTTCATGGGCTTCATGCCCAGCACCTGCTCCATGGTGCGGATGAGGCTGGTGGTGTTGTACTGGGTCGAGACCACCGCGCCGCGCCGGGTGTAGGGGCTGACACAAAACGCCGTGGTCCGGTAACCGCTGACGTGGTCCCAACCGGCCTGAGGGTCGTCCTCGATGGCCAGAATGAGGGTCTCCTTCCAGAACTTGCTGTGACTGACCGCTTCAACGATGCGACCGAAGGCCAGGTCGTTGTCGGCAACGCAAGAGGCCGGCGTGGGTTGGCCTGCGGAGGTGCCACTGGTGTGGTCGTTGGGCAGGCAAATGAGGATCATCTGAGGAAGTTCACCCTGGGCTTCAAAGGCCTTGAGCTCGCGGATGAAGTGATCGGCCCGATATTGGTCGGGCACCGACATTTCCCAACCGACGTAGTTCGTCGGCGTGTGCGGAATCAAGGTCGGCACCATCGCCCGACTGGAGAAAATCACCTCGTCGGACTCCCCTTTCCAAGTCCGGTAGCAGGGCAAATAGGAGATGGAACCTTTCTTCTTGGGATCGCGCCAGCGGATGGTGGGGGCGGCAAACTCGCCGTAATTGCGCAAGGTCTTGCCGTGCTTGAGAGCATTGTCCCAGATGAAGCCCGCCGGAGAATACGCCAGGGCATCGTCCTCGTCTTCGCCCATGCCGTCCGGGTAGCTGCGCGGGAATCCGGCGAAGGACTTCTCCATGTAATCGGTGGAAAAGGCCGTGGTGGACCACTGATGCCCGTCGGCGCTCAGAATTCCGGCGCAGTACGTATTGTCCAACAAGGCAAAGTCGCGGGCGATCTTGTGCAAGTTGGGGGTGATCTTCTCGCCGAAGATGCACAAGTCAGCGCGGCCGTTGCCCCGGGGTTCATCTCCGAAGACTTGATCGTAAGTCCGGTTCTCCTTGATCACGTAAATCACATGCTTGAAGACGCTGGGCTCACCAATGCGCTCGGGAATCGGCCTCGGTTTCACTCCGGCCCGCGGCGGCAGCCGGGAGGCCACGATCGCCTCACGACGCAAGTTGCGGGACACCGTCTCCGAGAGCTTGGCCAGATGACGCCGGCTCGGCAGCGGGACCATGGAGAGGGTTCCGTTGTATTGGTGTGAATTGAATCCGTCGGCTGCCGTATCGGCCTTCTTCATCTTCGAAGGCATCCCCTTCACATTGGCCACCAAGAGCTGCTTGCGCGCGGTGTCGTGCACCAACGCCCCCGGGAACCAGCCCACTGGAATCAAACCCGCCAACCCGGACTCCCGATCACCGGGATCAAATCGCACGACCGCGATGGCATTTTGCGATCCATTGGCCACGTAGAGGGTCTTTCCATCGGGAGCGAAGGCCAGGGCGTTGGGCGAAGCTCCGAAGAGGTCCGCTGGATTGGTCTTGGCCCAAATGGTTTCCACCACCGTGCGCGTCCGAGTATCGATGACACTGAGCGTGTCAGAACCGGCGTTGGCGCAAACGACATGGCGGCGATCGGGAGAGACCGCCAGGGCTGAGGCATGAAGACCGGTGATCAACTCCAGCGGGGCGGCATCGGCCGATGCCTTCAGATCGACGATGGAAACCGAGCCTTCACTGGCGATGTGACGCACTGGATCCACGCGAACGGTGGTGCCGCGGCCGGCCGGCCCCGTCAGATCGTCCGGACCTGGGCGACGACCACCCCAGTTGCTGACATAGGCCGCGTCACCCACGAGCACCACCTCGTACGGAGCCACACCGACTCGGAACTCGCGCAAGACCTTGCCTGTGTCGGCGTCCAGTTCCAGGAGTCGGTTCGACAAGTTGGCGCAGACATAGAGGCGGCGGCCGTCGGCGCTCATGGCCAAGCCCGACGGAATTTCTTCCTTCCGGCGCGGCGCTCCGGCGGCAGGCAGCGGCAGCGAGTGCGAGGCGCTGAGTGAGCCATCGGGACCCACACGGAACACCTTCAGACTGCCATTGACGTTGCTGAGGAAGACCCGCTTGCCATCCGGCGAATAAATCAGACCCGTGTAGCTCACCAACCCTTTGGCATCCGGCTTGAGGATGTTGGGGGACGGCACCGCGGGCTGGGGTTCATTGACCTGCTCCGACGGCAACGCCACCCGCTGGAGGATTTCGCCGGTCACCGGGCTGAGCACCAGCAACTCGCTGGTCTTGCCCGAGACGAGCAATCGGGAACCGTCGGGCGAAAGAGCCAGCACTTGCGGGCGCAAACCGGTCAATTCGATCTGCCGACCCAGCGGGGTGAGAGTCTGGTTGACGGGAGTGACTGAGCGGCCGTCGGCTTTATGGCCGACCGTCTCGCGAATCGCGAGCGGCGTGGCCGCGCTGGCCTTCGAGTGAGTTCCAACCATCGACACCGCAATGACGCAGGCCCGGACCCATTGAACCCAGGAAGGTCGAACGCAAAAATCCATGCGTTCTTTTTCGACGGATTGGGGAGTTCGGGCAATGCGCGAATGGCTCTGGATCGGAAACGTTTTCGCGCAAACCCGTCCCATTCTCTGCGGCAACCCTGGACGGATACCGACCCGACGCCACGCGTCGCACCCCATCAGGGCGCGGAAACAATCCGCAGGTCATCGAAGCGGATCGGCGTGCCGGCGAAGGGCATGCCCCAGACACCCGCCTTGCCCGGCGGCAGCTTCTCGGATTCGTCGTGCTGAAGCAGGGGTTCTTTGGGTTCTTCGGCACCTTGCCAAGCCTTGGCGGTGATGCGGACCCCGCCACCCGACTTCCGCACACTCAATCGGAACTGGGTCCATTGGCCACTGGTCCACTTGAAGGGAATGGAGGCCTGGATGTCGTCACCCTTCACCAATTCCAACGCATTCTTGGCCGGCGCCATCCGCACCTTGTAGCCACCCACACCATTGAGACCGACTGCGAAAGTTGGAAACTTGCGCCCGCTCTTGGTGCCCAGAATGCGCGCAGTCACCTCGATGCCATCCGATTCATTGGGACCAAACAGAACTCCAAAGGATTCCAGCGGGGCGCCGGGCAGTTCCAAAAACCGGTTCCCCTCCTCTTCACGGACCGCGAACTGCCCGTCCAACACCATGAAGGTCTCCGGGACTTCACCGACTTTGGCTGATGAAAACCCCTCTTCGAAGAGAGGTTTAGCCACCTGTGCTTGGAGACCGCTGCTCGCCATCAGCAAGCCAGCGGTGATTAACCCGATGTGAAGGAATCGTTTCATGGATGTTCACCCGATAGAGCCCAAAGCCATTGGCCGCAAGCCCCAGCCACGATCAGCGGATATCGAGCACGATGCCCAATTTGTTCAGGATGTCGCCCTCGGCCTGGGACAGTCGGTACAACTCCTTGTTGTAGTCGGAGAGTGCATTAATCTCGCTCGCCTCGGCGCTGGTGAGGTCGCGCTGGATTTGCAGCACCTGGAAGGCCGTGCTCTTGCCATTGGCGAGCTTCTTCTCTTCGGCATCCAGCGCCTGGGCGGCAAACTCATGCTGCTTGCGGGCGGCATTGACGCGCTCGAAGGCGGTCTTGGCGGAGCGGATGGAGATGTCGATGTCGCGCATGAGGTTTTGCTCGATGCGCTTGTAGCTGAGCAGCAGACGCTCCTGCTCCAGCTTGTTCTGATTGTGAGTCTCGCGGGCATTGCGGTTGCTCAGCGGGAAATTCAGTCGCAACCCAGCGAAGTGGTTGGGCAGCTTTCGGTCTTCGATGTCCTGCAGGGCCCTGCCAAAGGACGGTTCAGCCCCGATGACGCCGTAGCCACCGAGCAAGTCGAGCTGTGGGAAGAGCTGGTTTTTGGTGAACTTCAGACGCACTTTTTGGGAATCGAGCAGCAAGCGGGCATCCACGATGTCGGGCGACTGGGTCAAGGCCTTGTGCCAGCTGTCCTTCTTGTCGAAGGCCACCGGTTCGGCGGTGAGCATCAGGGTCGGATTGAGCAACACGTTGTCCCAGCTGCCTAGGTCGTCATTGATGAAATTCCGGAGATTGGTGGAGGCATCGCCCAAGCGCGCCTCGCTTTGCAGCAAGTCGGCCTTGGCCCGGTAGACTTCGGCCTCGGATTGCTTCTCATCGAGCGGAGCCAAGGCGCCGACTTCGACCCGCTTCTTCTGCTCAGCCAAACGACGTTCGGCCGTTTCCACCGCCTTGCTTTGGACCCGCACATTCTCGCGGGCCGCAATCAGGTCGTGATAGGCCAGGGCCACCTGGGCGACGACAGTGATCACCTGCCGACGGGCTCCCTGTTCGGATCGACCGATGCCGATCTTGTTCACCTGCACCATCATGCGGGTGGAATCGATCCAAAAATCACGCAGCAAGGGCTGAGTGAGGTCGAGGCTGGCAAAAGGACTGTAGAAGAAGCCGGAATTGATCTCCGGGCGATTGGGGGTGGCAAAGAAGACGTTGTTGTTGCGGGTCATGCCGCTCTGCAGCGAGTAGCGCAAACCGGTCTCCGTGGGGGCCAAGCCCTGAAGCCCCACCGAGTAGCTCTCAGCCCAGGATTCACCGCCGGGCGGGATGAAGTCGCCCGGGTTGCCCACGCCGGCGCTAGTCCGGAAATTTTGACGCACCGACATGCCGATGGCGGGATCGTAGCCGGCATAGGCCTGACGGTACTGGCTCAACGACTGCCGGGGGTTGAAGTAGGCAATCCGGATGTCCAGATTCTTCTGCAGGGCCAGCTTCAGGCAGTCGTCGAGCGACACCGCCTTCAGTTCAGAGGCTGCCTGAGCGACGGACGAACCCAGCGCGAGGGCCACCAGAAAGCTGCCGGCGGAGTGGACGGCGCGGGACCAGATCTTCTTCGTTTCCATTGTCGAGGACGGTAGTTGGAGGGCTTTGTCACCCTAGGAATGCGCTAAAAGACGCGTCGGACGGACTTTTCTTCAGCGTATTGAAGTTTCAAGTTACCCCTGCAGTGACCCGCAAGGCCAGTCCAAGGTTTCAAGGATTACGTACCAACGCTGTGCCCAAGTAGGTCCCGAATTCCGACGGGCCTCAACGGCACCCGACCCGGGTTGGCCGCGTCAGGCTCTTGCCGCTGGAGTCTATCCTCCCCCAGACTCGGGCCAGACATGAAGCGCGTCGTCCTGCTTGGCTGCACCGGTTCGATTGGCACCAGCACCCTCAAGGTGGTGGAAGACCAGCCCGACCGCCTCCAATTGGTGGGGCTAGCCGCCGGCGGCAATGCCGACCTGCTCATCGAACAGTGCCGCAAGCATCGGCCTCGACTGGCCTCGATCCACGACGCCAGCAAGGCCGAGGGAGTCCGGACGGCGCTGGACAACACCACCGAAGTGCTCGCGGGGCCGGAAGCCCTGATCCGATTGGCCACGCTGCCTGAGGCGGACATCGTGCTCATCGCCATCGTCGGTACGGCCGGTCTGGAACCCGCCTTGGCCGCCATCCGGGCGGGCAAGGACATCGCCGTGGCCTCCAAGGAAATCCTGGTGATGGCCGGCGAAACGGTCATGCGAGAGGCCAAGGCCCACGGGGTTCAGGTCTTGGCGGTGGACAGCGAGCATTCGGCCATCTTCCAGTGCTTGGACGGCAAACCGGCCTCTTCGGTGCGCAACTTATGGCTCACCGCCTCAGGTGGGCCCTTCCGCGATGCGGCCAAATGGCCCCAAGAGGCGCTGGAGGCCGTCACCGTCGAACAAGCCCTCAAGCATCCCTCCTGGGTCATGGGTCGCAAAATCACCATCGATTCGGCCACTCTCTTCAACAAGGGCTTGGAGATGATCGAGGCCCGTTGGCTCTTCGACATCGAAATGCCGCGGGTCCAGGTGGTCGTTCACCCGCAGAGCGTGGTGCATTCCATGGTGGAGTACGTGGACGGGTCGATCATCGCGCAGTTGTCCACGCCGGACATGTGCCTGCCCATCCAATACGCGCTGCTGTACCCGGAGCGCCTCAGCAGCGACCGCGTCCAGACGAACTTCGCCAAGATCGGCCAACTCACCTTCGAGGAACCGGATACGGACCGATTCCCAGCCCTGGGATTGGCCCGACGCGCCGGTGAAATCGGTGGCACGCTGCCGGCGGTCCTCAATGCAGCCAACGAGGTGGCCGTGGAACGCTTCTGCGCCCGCCAACTCGGCTTCACCGGAATCGCCCGACTGGTCACGCGCGTGATGGACGCGCACCGGGTCGTCGAGCAACCGAGCCTGGAACAAATCCTCGAAGCCGACCGATGGGCCCGCGCCGAGGCGGAATCGCTGAAGTAGACGCGGTGGAGACCCGTGTCCCCATGGTCGGCCCATGCCGCGCCGGCCGAGCGAAATTAGTTTTCGTCCGCGATCGGCGGTTTTCCCGGAGGCAATGGTTGCCCCTGCAAGAACGCCGACAATGCGGGAATTTTGTCGGTGTTGATCAAATCCACGCCCGCGTCCTGACACACCTTCCACGCTTCAGGACGATCGGGCAGCGCCCAGAAACGGATCTTCCGACCTTGAGCATGAGCCTGGCTCACCAACCCCTTCAAGCGGGCCTTGTCGGAGGCCGACATCTCGCCGTCGCCGTCCCATCGGAAAAGAGTCCTCCAACTTTCGCTGACCAACGGGACGAGGGAGGCGGGGGGCCTTGATGACCCGGCGACACCGGCCGGTGCGGCATTGGTCAGATCACTCATGCGGCCGTCGAGGGCGCACCAGCGGTCGCGATCCGCACGGGCCAAGCCCCAGGCACGATCGCCGCTGAGCACCACCGTGACCGCGCCGGTCACCACGCCTGTATCGCGGAAGCGAGTGAGCATGGGCGCGTACGGAGCCAGTTCCGTCTTGAGGCGCTGGTACACTTCGGCCCCCTGCCCTTTCACATCCACCAGCAGCATTAGACGGGCTTGGGGATCGGCGAAGATTCCTACCCGATTGCGGACACGCTCGGCCAGCGGTTCCAGATAAAGGGACGTCAGCGTGCGCTCGGGCTTCAGGTCCTTGCGGTCATGGGCCACCCACAACTGACCTTCCACCAAATACACATCGGCCTCCACGCTGCAGAACCCATGATCGAGGGCCTCCAGGAGCGGCCGCTTCTGCTCGTAATCGTTGTGGGAATGGGCCTGAACCAGAGGTCGAACCTCCGCCGCAGAGGAGTAGCCGGCGAACAGCAGACCTAGAACCCCGCACACAAGGACCAAGAACTTCATCCCAAGACCGTGCCCCAAGGATCTCGCGGAGCACAATCCACGAAGAGGTGACATCGGCCGCGGACGCCGTCACCGGCTCACTTGCCCGGTCGCTTGGCCGGGGTGACCCATCCCTTGTGCCAATCCAAACTCCACAGGCGCTCGAGTCGGACCAATTCGGCGTGTCCATCGACAAAGCCCGCATTGATGGCGCCCGGTAATGTATCCTTCGGATTAAAGATCTGATTCCGCCCCCAGGTGGCGCTGCCGTGGCGCGGGAGCGTCAGACGCACCATGGCACCGGCGAAGTCGTCGCCCGTGAAGAGGTTTCGCGCCGGCGGGTCGTTGGGTTGGGGCCAGGTGTCGATCCAATTGCTGTCGGCGATCACCGGCGTGTTGGAAGGCGTCGGGCAATCCGACTCATTGCGGTACTTCTTCACCCGCTGATCCGAGGTGCTGAAATACGGATCATCATCACCATAGAACCACCCGTTGAAGGTATAGCTGGCCTCGTAGTCGATGCCCTTGGATCCGGTCCACAACCAGGTCTGGTTCAAGGAACCGCTGTTGGGATGCCGACGCTTGGACTTGACGGCCGCCGACGGGGCCGACGGACAAATGCGGGCCGCATTGATACCGCCATAGTTGGTAGCCAGCACCGTCACCCACAACGCATTGTCCATGTTGGCGGTCGCAGCCCCATTGTAGGGCACCGGTTTGCCATGATCGGAGAGGTACATGAACGTCGACAAGGTCATCGACTTGGCGTTGTTGATGCACTTGATCGAACTGGCCTTGGCCTTCGCCTTGGCCAGAGCCGGCAGAAGCATCCCCGCCAGAATGGCGATGATGGCGATGACCACCAGCAATTCGATCAGGGTGAAGCCCCGGCGGATCCGGGAAGGGTGGAGTCCAAGTGTCATGGCAAAATCAGGAGTTTCAAATATCCCGCTACGCAATCCCCGCGGGGTCAAGGGTGGAGTTGCCCATCGGCCGGCCCATCCTACCGCAGCGTCCCGAATTCCACCCCCACCAACGACTCGGCCGCCAAGGTGCCCAGTTGGCGGCGCAGGGCCAGGATGTTGCCTTCTTCGGTGGGGTGATTGCGGTTGCTCAAGAAGATCACCCAAGTGTGGCTGCTGGGATCTTGCCACATCGAGGTGCCGGTCCATCCAGAGTGGCCGAACGAGCCTACCGGAAAAAGCGATCCACGCGGCCCGGCATAAGGCGAATCGATGTCCCAGCCCAGACCTCGTTTCGGAAGGTTCGGGGGTGTCTGCACCGAGATCATGCGGGCCACCGTTTCCGGACGCATCACCCGCACGCCCTCGAGGATGCCGCCGGCATCCATCATGCGACAGAAACGGGCCACGTCGGAGGCGGTCGTGAACAAGCCCGCATGCCCGGCCACGCCGCCCATTTTGCGGGCGGTGGGGTCGTGCACCTCGCCACGAAAACAGGTGCCATCAGCGCGACGTTCGGTCGGAGCGATGCGGTCGATGGGCACCCCGTGCAGCAGGGGACGGTAAGCCGTGTCCCGCATCTTCAAAGGTCGATACACATGGGCATCGCAAAAGGCGTCCAAGGTCTGGCCCGAGACCTTCTCCACGAGCTTGCCCAGGAGGATGAAATTGATATCGGAATAGACGAACCGGGTGTCCGGCGGATGCGTGGGCTTCTCATCGCAGGCCAGTTCCAGCGCCTTGTCGGAGCCACTCCAAGCGCCGCCACCCAAACCGGGTCGCAATCCGGAAGCGTGCGTCAGGACTTGCCGCACGGTGATGGCTTCCTTGCCGTGGGCCGCAAAGGCCGGGAGGTACTGGGCTAGGGGCTTCTCCGGATCAACCAACCCCTTCTCGATCAATAAGGCCACCGCCGGCGCCGTAGCCAACACCTTGGTGAGCGAAGCCGCGTCATAAATTGTGCCCAAGCTGGCCGGCTCCGGCGATGGATCCACCGAGCGGTGCCCATAAGCCTTGGAATACACAACCCCATTGCGCTCCAACCAAAAAACTCCGCCCGGACACCGGTTGGAAGCGATGGATTGCAAGATAGCCCCATCGATGGCCGCGAGCTTCTCGGAACGAAAGACCTCGGTCAGCGCCGCGGGTTTCGAGCGAGGTGAACGACATCCCAGCGCGACCAAGGCCAACAGCACCACGCCCAGCTGGGCGGCCTTCCCGAGACGTTGGATACCCGATGCAGGACGGGTCCGAGGCGAGGTCATGAGATCAGTGATTCAAAGTGGGTTCAGCCGATTGAACCGGACGGGTCGGGAACCAGCGGTCGAGCAACACGTAGACGACCGGGATCACGTAAAGCGTGAGAAAGGTGCTCGTGAGCATGCCTCCGACCACCGCGACTCCCATGGGGCGACGGCTTTCTGCACCCGCACCAAAACCAATGGCGATAGGCATGATGCCCGCCACCGTGGAAAAGGCCGTCATGAGAATGGGCCGGAGCCGAACCTTGCCGGCTTCCATCATGGCCGTCACCGGGTCGATGCCCTGTTGAGCCCGCTGGTTGGCGTATTCCACCAACAAGATGGAATTCTTGGTCACCAACCCGATGAGGAGCACCAGGCCGATCTGGCTGAACAAGTTGATGTTCATGGATGGGATCACCGGAATGACACCGACCTGACCTAGGAAGGCCAGCAACCAGAGCAACCCGAAGGCCCCGACCGCCGCCAACGGCAACGCCAGCATGACCGTGAAAGGATGGATCAGGCTCTCGAACTGTGCCGCGAGGGTCATGTAGACGATGATCGCGGCCAAACCGAGCACGAACCAAATCTCACCCGTGCTGTCGGCCAGGTTCTTGGCTTCCCCTTCCCATGCATGAAGAGTGCCTGCCGGCAAATCCTTCAAGAGCGGTTGGACTTGCTCCACCACGACACCAATGGGAACCCCGCCCGGAGAAGCCGTGATGCTGGCGCTGCGAAGTCGGCCGTAATGGCTGATGGAATTGGGAGCTGCGCCGGAAGTCCGGGTCACCAGGGCGTTGAGCTGAATGAGTTCTCCGCGCTGATTGCGGACATAAACGGTGTCCAACTCCTGCGGTGTGAGTCGAGAGGCCCGCTCCAACTGGGCGATGACTTCGTACTCCTTGCCATCGACCTTCAAACGACTGAGATCCAGGCCACCGAACAAGATTTGAAGCGTCCGGGAAATGTCTTCGATGCTCACCCCCAACGCCGCGGCCCGACTGCGGTCCACCGAGAGGCGCAACTCCGGTTTGTCCACCTCGTAGCTCACTCGGATATTCTTGAGCAGCGGCTGTCCCTGGGCGTTGGTCAGTCCACCGATGCGCGCCGACAACGCCTGCACCGTCTGGTTGAGCGTGTCGAGGTCCTGGTTCTGGACCACCAGTTCGAAGGGCGAACTGTTGAAGCTGACCTCGATGGCCTTGGGCAAGTTGGCGATGGCGAAGCCGCCTTCGACCTCCGAGAAGAAGCGCTGCGCCATGCCGCCCGGTCCGTTGACGATTTCCTGGGTCGATCGTTTCCGCAGCGAGCGATCTTGAAAGCTCACGAACACGATGCCGAACGAGGCCTGGCCGGGACCACTGAAACCTGGAGCCACGATGGCGCCGTAGCTTTCCACCTCCGGGTAGCTGGCCACGATGGCCTCGGCCTTGCGGAGCTGCCGGTCGGTGAACTCACTGGTGGAACCGTTGGGAGTGAGGACGATCGCAAACATCCGGCTCTTGTCCTCCTGCGGCAGGAAATCTTTATCCAAGCCGCGATAGGCGAAGATCATCAAGGCCACCGTTCCCAAGGTCACCAGCACCGACAAAAAGCGGTGGCGCAAGGCCCAACGCAGAGAACTCAGGTAGCTGTGGGTCACAGCATCCAGGACCGCTTCGAACACCGCAAACAACCCGGTAGCCTTCTTGCCGTGGATGGGCTTGAGCACCCGCGCCGCGATCGCCGGCGACAAGGTGAGCGCGACGAAGGCCGAGATGATGACCGACACCGAGACGGCCACAGCGAACTCCACGAAGAGGCGGCCCGTGGTGCTCTTCTGGAAGGCCAACGGCGTGAAGACCGCCACCAGCGACAGGGTGATGGCGATGACCGCGAAGCTGATCTCCTCCATGGCCTTGAAGGCCGCTGCCATGGGCTTCATGCCCTCTTCGATGTGCCGGTAAATGGCCTCCAGCACCACGATGGCGTCGTCCACCACGATGCCGATGACCAGCACCAGCGCGAGCATGGTGAGGATGTTGACCGAGTAGCCCATGAGGTGGAGCACGGCGAAGGTGCCAATGATGGACACCGGGATGGCCACGGTGGGGATGACCGTCGCCCGCAAATCGCGGAGGAAGACAAAGATGATGAGCACCACCAGACCGAAGGCGATGGCCAGCGTGTCCCAGACCTCGCTGATGGCCTTCTCGACGTAAATACTGGAGTCGTAGTTGACCCACATCTTCACGCCTTCTGGCAAGGTGGGTTCGATGGCCTTCATTTCCGCGCGGATGGATTGGGCCACGTTCACCGTGTTGGCCTTGGCCTGCTTGACGATGCCCAGGAAAATGCAGGGCTTGCCCGAGGCACGCGCGATGGTGCGGTAGTCCGAGACGCCGTCCTCGGCACGCCCCACATCCTTGAGGCGCACCAAGTTGGCCCCTTCCGCTCTGAGCACCAGGTTGTTGAATTCCTCGGCCGACTTCATCTCGCCGCGGGTCTGGATGGTCATCTCGCGATCGAGGTTCTCAACGCGCCCGCTGGGCAATTCGATGTTCTGCTGCCGGAGCGCCTGCTGGACATCCAGGACCGTCACGCGCCGGGCGGCCATGCGCGCCGAATCCAGCCACAGCCGCATCGCATAACGTTTCTCGCCTCCGATGGTGATCGATGAAACACCGGTGACCCCTTGGAAACGCGGTTTGATTTGCTTCTCGGCGAGGGTGGTCATTTCCAGCGGGGAATAGCGCTCGCTGTTCAGGGCGATCCAGAGGATGGGCTGCGCATCGGAATCCTGCTTGGAGACAATGGGCTCGCGGATATCCCGGGGCAGCGCACCGCGCACGCGCGAAACCCGGTCTCGGACATCCTGGGCTGAAGAGTCGATGTCCCGGGAAAGATCGAACTCCACCGAGATGTTGCTCACCCCCTCGCGGCTTTCGCTGCGCAAAGTCTTGATGCCCTCGATGTTGTTGATGGCCTCCTCAAGCCGCTCGGTCACCTCCGTCTCGACCACCTGGGCATTGGCCCCAGGGAAGACCGTCGTCACCGAGACAATCGGCGGATCGATGTCTGGCAACTCACGGACGGGCAGACGGGACAGCCCGATCAACCCGAAGAGCACCAGCACCAAATTCATCATCCAGGCCAGGATGGGGCGCTGGATAGAAATACGAGGCAGGATCATCGAGGAGACGATTGAGCCGGTTCGCGCCCAGAAACTCAACGGCGAGATGAACTCAAAAGGGGGCCCTCCTGTTGACACAAAAGGGGACACAAGAACATATCATCTGCGGCAGACTTTCTGAGGCTGGCGCCCGGGGTTGGTGCCTCGGGGAGGGCTCCGCGGAATCGGTCCTGCGCGCGCAGGGAAGCTAGGGGTAGGATGAGCTTTCGCGCTGCGCGCGAGGGGAGTGTTTGATCGCTTCCAATGCTTGCTCCGGCCCGGTCCCGCTGCCGCCCGCTGCGGGGCGGAGCTTGCAGAACACCCAATCGAAACGGCTATTTCCAGACGCGACGGAGCAGAGCCAAGAAATTGCCGTGGAAAATGGCGGCGATGTCAGCCTTCGAATAGCCGCGGCGCGCCAAGATGGGCCCCAGCTTCTGGATGTCGGCGATGGAGCCCAAATCGGCAGGCATTTGCTCAGTCCCAAACCCGCCATCGGCGTCCGTCCCGATGCCCACATGACGAATGTTCCCGGCCAATTGGCAGATGTGGTCAATGTGATTGGCGAGGTGCTCCAGGCTGAGATCAAAATCCGCCGGCTTGGAACGGAGATGCCGCCAGCCATGGACCATCATGATTGCATCGACCGCCACACCGATGACCGCATCGCGCCGGATGAGTTCGCGGATTTGATCGTCGGTGAACTGCCGGTTCCAGTCAGCCAAAGCACGGCAGTTGGAATGACTGGCCCACACAGGTCCGGAAAAACGATCCAGCGCATCCCGGAAGGATTCATCACTCAAGTGGGTCACATCGAGGATCAACCCCAGACGCTCCACCTCAGCCAGGAGTTCCCGACCATAGGCACTCAAGGGTCCCTCGTCATCCGTGCCCGCTCCACACAGGCCGGGGCCATAATGAGTCAAACCAACGGCCCGCAGACCGTAGGCGTAGGCCCGTTCCAAATGCGCAGGAGTATAAAGGGAATCAGCGCCTTCGAGGCTCAGGATGTATCCGATGGGCTTGCGACCAACCGAAGGGCGTTGCCATTCCGCCAGGTGCGACTCCAGACCCGCTTTATCAGTGATGAAGCGCAATTCACCCGCGGCCTCCATTTCACGATACCAGGCCAATTGCCCCTGGGTCTGCGCCCACGCTTGTGAGGCGCTGCTCCAGCCCGGCATACGGCTGAATCGATTCACCGAACGGGCGATCTGGGTTGCCACGCAAAGTCCCATGTTGCCCCGACGCATTTCCGGAAAACACACGATACCGTTGCCCCGATCGGGCTGGTCACGCTGATGCTGCTCCCGGCGACGGATGTACTCGAGCGATCGGGTGAGATCCCGGTTCCACTCCATGGCATTCATGGAGAGATCCAGATGGCAATCGAACACCAGCGGCTGGGACGACTCGGCGGAAAGTTCTGACATGGCGGACATTGCGTCACTAGCCCTAACGCGGAAGCGGCCCGGAGTCACGCAGAAGACCTGCGCAGCCTGCTTAAGCTCCCGAGCCACAGATGCCGCTCAGGATCATTTGCCCATCACTGGAGGCGGAACCGCTGGCAAGGTGAAGCGAAATGCAGCGCCTTTGCCCGGAGCCGTCTCGAGTCGCACCTCACCGCCGTGGGCCTGGATGATGTGCTTGACGATACTCAAGCCAAGACCCGTGCCTCCCTGCTCCCGCGACCGGGCTGTATCCACGCGATAGAACCGTTCGAAAACCCGCTCAGCAGCCTCGGTCGGAATACCCGGACCGTCATCGGCCACGGCCAGCTCGACCAAGTCTCCGCCCGGAAGGTCGCGCCCCTCGATGCGCACCCTGCCACCGGGGCGACCGTATTTGATGGCGTTGTCGATGAGGTTCGACAGCACCTGATCCAGGCGATCGGAGTCGGCACGCGCATGCAACCCAGCGGGCACATCGTTGATGAGCTGGACGCCGCGGTCCTCCGCCTTGCGGTGGAAATCGTCGAACACCTCCGTCACATGTCCGCGCAATGGCACCGTGTCGTAATTGATGGCCAACTGACCGGACTCCAATCGGGACAAAGTCAGGAGATCCTCAATCAGGTAGGTCAACCGGTCGCAATGACGATCGATGATGTCGAGGAACTTGGAAGCGATCGCCGGTTGCGACGCCGCACCATCCAACAAGGTCTCCACCGAACCTTTGATGAGCGAGAGCGGGGTGCGCAACTCATGGCTGACATTGGCCACGAATTCACGCCGGGTTCGCTCCAACTGACGGAGGCGCGTCGCATCGTGCAACACCATCAGCACGCCATCGGTCCGCCCCTCGGGCCCGATCAAAGCGACGGCATTGACCTGAAGCAACCGGGCTTCTGATCCACCTTCCAACTCCAATTCCTTGCCGTTGACCCGCCCCGCCTTGGCCGCCTCGGCAGCCACCGCCGAAAGATCGTTGCAGCGGAAGGCCTCGAGGAGCGTACGACCCCGAACATCAGCCTCGAGATCAAAAAATCGCCGGCACGCGGTGTTGGTGAACTGCACCCTTCCGGAAGCGTCCAACAACAGCACTCCTTCGAGCATGTTCTCGAAGAGCGCCTGTTGCCGGGCGTTCTCGGCCGCCTGGGATTCAGCCCGGCTGGAGCGCTCGCGAGCGAGTTGATCACGCAGGGCTGTTGCCTCTTTGGTCACTCGGAGGCATCGCCCCCGCATGAACAAGGTAACGACCAATCCAGAGATTCCAGCACCCAGAACCGCCGCCAGTAATGGAGAAATCGACATGCTCGGGACTCAGGCCTCCATGAAGCGGTAGCCGACTCCGCGCACGGTGTCCAAGTACTGGGCCCCGGCTCCCAATTTTTCACGCAGGCGCCGCATGTGGGTATCGACGGTCCGGGTGTCGATGAGGTTGTCGTATTCCCAGACATCGCGCAGCAACGCCTCCCGGCTCTGAACACGGCCACGTCGCTGAGCCAACACGATCAAGAGCTTGAACTCGGTGGCCGTCAGATCGACCCGTTGACCCGCAACACTGACCAAATGGCGGGGAATATCGATGAGGAGATCGCCAAACTGCATCGTCTGCGGCTTTTCCTCCTCCGTCTCGCTGCGACGCTTGAGCAAATTGCGGATGCGCAAGATCAATTCGCGCGGGCTGAAAGGCTTGGTGACGTAGTCGTCGGCGCCCAACTCCAAGCCCACCACGCGGTCGATCTCCGCGGCCTTGGCAGTCACCATGATGATGGGAATGCCGCTGGTGGCCGGGTCTCGCCGCAACAGCTTGCACACTTCCAAGCCATCCACCTCGGGCAGCATGAGGTCCAGGAGGATCAGGTCGGGCAACTGTTGACGCGCCTTTTTCAGCGCAGCGTCGCCGTCATCCGCCGTCGTCACCTCGTATCCGGCGTTCTTCAAATTGAAGCCCAGAACCTCCAGCGCATCGGGTTCGTCGTCGACGACGAGTATCTTTGCCATAACTCTCGCTGGTTCTAGCATCAATGCCATGGTCGCTCCGTGTCGGTCAGGTTACAAGTCCGTGACTTGACCCGATTTCAGCGACGTCTGTGATCCCATTCAACACTGAGATATTTGTACGGGTGAACCCCTGCAAACCCACTGGCTAGGGGAGGTGCTTGACCTACACAGGGTGTCGACCAAGGTGCAACCCATGTGTGGCCGGTACAGTTTGACGCGGGAATCCATGGAGGTGGAAGTCGGGACCCAACGCGTCTCACGCCGTGGAAAACCCCGTTACAATATCGCGCCCACCCAGCGCGCCCCGGTGATCCGCCGGAAGGCCGCTGGTTTGGCGGTGGACGACTTGCGCTGGGGACTCGTTCCCGAGTGGTCCCGCGATGAGGCCATCGGTTTTTCACTCATCAACGCCCGTTCCGAAACCTTGGCCGACAAACCCGCCTTCCGGACCGCCTTCCGAAGTCGGCGGTGTCTCATTGTGGCCGATGGGTTTTACGAATGGCAGGTCCTCGGCCGGTCCAAGCAACCCTGGAGATTCAGACGAACCGACCCCGACTTCCTGCTGTTCGCCGGGCTGTGGGAATCCTGGTCATCGCCCACTGAAGCTGCCCCACTCGAATCCTTCACCGTCATCACCACGGTCCCGAACTCCGTGGTTGCACCCATCCACGACCGGATGCCGGCATGCCTCGACCGGGAAGCCGCGGCGCTCTGGCTGGAACCGTCGTCCCCAGTGGAACTCCTGCAAACCCTCCTCAGGCCGAGCCCGGAGGCTGACTGGTCGGCCTACCGGGTGAACCCCATCGTGGGCCAGGCCCGCATCGACGACCCACGATGCATCGAAGCGTTCGCTGAACAACCGAGCCTGTTCTGATTCTGGCCCCAGGCGAAGAGAGGCGCAGGCCGGGTTCCAGCTCAGTCGAAAATCGGGAAGAAGGTGTTGAAGGCCTTCTCGCAGAAATACCCCGGGTCGTTGAAGCGGCGATGGCGGTCGAGTGCATCGATGGCCTGCATTTGCCCATCGCTCAGCGAAAAGTCGAAGACCTGGGCATTATCGCGCAAATGATTGAAATCCTGCGCCTTCGGAATGACGGCGCATCCGCGCTGGACTCCCCATCGCAGCACCACTTGGGCCGGAGTGCGCCCCAGAGCCGCGGCGATGCCGGCCACCACGGGATCCACCAGCACCGACTCCTCCGGTCGGGCCATCCCCAAGGGCAGATAAGACGGCGCGCCCAGCGGCGAGAACGCCGTCACGGCGATTCCCTCCGACTGGCAGAAGCGCACCTGACGTTCCTGGATCAGGTACGGATGCGCTTCGAACTGATGCACCGCCGGCCGGATGGAGGCCGTGTTCAGCACTTCCCGCAGCATCGAGACGTTCAGGTTGCACACGCCGATCCGCTTCACCAGGCCGGCCCGCTGCAATTCTTCCATCGCACCCCAGGTGTCGGCATAGGGCACGGCGATGGGGTTCATGGCCGGCTTTTCGGCCGCCGGATCGAAGAACCACTCTGGCGGATAGCGCACGTCGAAGGGCACGTAAGCCAGAGCGATGGGGAAATGCACCAGGTACAAATCCAGAACATCCAAGCGCAGGTCCCGCAGCGACCGCTCGCAGGCGGCACGAACGTGCTTCGGTTCGTGGTAGGTGTTCCACAGTTTGGAGGTGACCCAGAGGTCGTCCCGGCGGCAAAGGCCTTGCTGGACAACCGAAGCCAACCCCGCGCCCACCTCGGCCTCATTGCCATAGTCGCAGGCGCAATCAAAATGCCGGTACCCGAGCCGGACCGCCTCGCGGATCACCGCCGGTGCCTGCGGCTTGGGCAGTTTCCAAGTACCCAGGCCGAGCGTCGGAAAACCCAGGTCGGTGAAGGAGCGAAGGTCCGGACTGAGTCGCGATTGGGGCAAGCGCTGCGTCATCTTGGGAACCATTTGGGTTCACCCGACGGAAATCCAGCCCCTGCTCACGATCCTTCGGACGCCGATGCCGATCGTCAGAACTCCGCCCACGTTCGAAGGGGCTCTGCCGACAAATTTCGAAGAGGCACTGCATGGGCGTCATTCAGCCGAGACAACCGGCTGGCGGGGAGTGGGCGGAGTGGTGCCGCCGCCCGGAGACATTCCGGTGACAACCCCAGAACCGCCTTGACCCGCGGCTGGACCGGTCTCGAATGCCACCCAGCCATGTCCCTCCTCGAACGTCTCCCCCAGGCCGTCCGTCACGAAGGCGGACTCAGCCGTCGCCTCTTCGTCGCCTACGGTGCAGCCCTGGCGGCATTGCCGGCGATCGCTGCCCGGTCCGCGGGAACCACCGACTCCAAGATCTCGTTCGCGGCCGACCCTTTCCAACTGGGCGTCGCCTCGGGTGATCCGGATGCCCACAGCGTCGTGCTCTGGACCCGCCTCTGCCCCAAGCCGCTCGAGCCCGGCTACGGCTTGACCACCGAACGCATCCCCGTCCGTTGGGAACTTTCCGAAACCGAGTCCATGTCGCGCATCGTGCAGCGCGGCACCACGGTGGCCCTGCCTCAGCTCGGCCACTCGGTGCATGTCGAGGTCACCGGCCTCAAGCCCGGGCGTCACTACTGGTACCGGTTCCACGCCGGCCCGGCCACCAGCCCCATCGGCCGCACCCGCACCCTGCCTGAGCCCGACTCAATGCCCAGCGTGCTGAACTTCGCCTTCGCCTCGTGCCAGCATTACGAAGACGGCCACTACACGGCCTACGAGCGCATGGCCCAGGACGACCCCGACCTGGTCTTCCACCTGGGCGACTACATTTACGAGGGGCCGGCCAAGGCCAACAAGGTCCGCCGCCACACCGGGCCAGCCAAGACCCGTCTCATCACCCTCGAAGACTACCGTGGCCGACACGCCCTCTACCGCTCCGACCGGCACCTGCAGGAAATGCATCGGCGTTGCCCGTGGTTCGTCACCTGGGACGACCACGAGTTCGACAACAACTACGCCGCCGGTGTTTCTGAGGTCAGCACCGTCAACCCGGCCGACTTCCTCATTCAACGGGCCGCCGCCTACCAGGCCTACTACGAGGCCATGCCGCTGAGGGCTTCTTGCCTGCCACAAGGGCCCCACCTCCAACTCTACCGCAAGGCCAGCTTCGGACGGCTCGCTGAGTTCCTCGTGCTCGACACCCGCCAATACCGCACCGACCAACCCAACGGCGACAACAACAAGCCCCTTAACGCCGCCGCCCTCGACCCGCACAACTCGCTACTCGGGGCCGAACAGCGGAACTGGATGGACCGCAGCCTCATCGCCTCGCAGGCCCACTGGAACGTGCTCGCCCAGCAAGTGATGATGGGACTGGTCGCCTTTTCGGGCACCGCCAAGGATCCCGAGCCCATCTACTCCATGGACCAGTGGCCCGGGGCCGCCCACGAGCGCATGGCCATCGCCCGATTCTGGGCCGACCGGCGCATCCCCAATCCCGTCGTCCTCACCGGCGACATCCACTCCAACTGGGTCAACGACCTCCGCATCGACGACCGCAAGCCCGAGACCCCCGTCGTCGCCACCGAATTTGTCGGCAGCAGCATCACCAGCGGCGGCAACGGCAAGGACAACCCCGAAGGGACCGCAAAACTCCAGTCGATGAATCCCTGTGTGCGCTTCTTCAACCGCGAGCGCGGCTACGTGCGTTGCACCGTCACCCCGAAGTCGTGGCGCAGCGACTACGTGGCGGTGGAAGACATCCTCAAACCCGGCGGCCGCACCACCGTCCGGAAGTCCTTCCTCGTCGAATCGGGCAAACCCGGCGCCCAGGCGGTGTGATCGGGCGGAGTCGTCCTGAAAAGCTCACGCAATCACAAGAACTCCGACTGCTCACAAGAGGGTGCGAGCGAAACCGGGCCGGAGTGAGCATAGGAACGTCGACACCCTGATCCCCCTCGCGCGTTCAGCGCGAAAGCTCTTCCTGTCCCAGCGTCCCCTGCGAGCGCAGGCCCCATCCCCAAACAAAAGGTACGTAGGCACAAGCGGGATGGGTCCGGAGCGAGCATTGGAAGCGAACACCAAAAAACCCTGCGCGTAGCGCAATGGTAGAACCTCTCAGAGCTTCCCTGCGAGCGCAGGCCCCATCCTCAACAAAAAGTACGCAGGC
>Ga0255092_1000114_pt1 | contig 38531 bp, 27 predicted proteins | sample Colum_Yuk_RepC_8_2_FD_188454 | JGI IMG/M metagenome (GOLD analysis project Ga0255092, IMG submission 188454) | Freshwater microbial communities from Columbia River, Oregon, United States - Colum_Yuk_RepC_8d | ecosystem: Environmental > Aquatic > Freshwater > River | place: USA: Oregon...
GTTTTACGCTTTCGCCATCGTGACCTTGGCGATGGTGCTCTCACCGGCGGGCACCTACCGCAATGGAGCCCAGCGCTGGATTTTCGGCATCCAACCGGCGGAGTTCGCTAAAATCCCGTTGCTGCTAACCTTGGCTGCCTGGGGCGCACGCTTCGGATCCCGCATGCGCTTTGGCGGCACGGTTTCCACCTTCGTGTGGGGTTTGTTTCTGCCGGGTATGGTCGTCGTGCCGTTCCTCGGATTGCTGTACAAACAACCGGACCGCGGAACCATGATTCTCTTCGGCATGGTCACCGTGGTGGTGCTTCTGCTCAGCGGCATGCGCAAACGGTACGCCATCATTCCGACCCTCCTCGGGGCCGGTCTGGCATTCCATTTCTACAATTCCAGCAAGATGGTCCGGGACCGGATGGATGCGTTCCTGCATCCCGAACTCTTCCCTCAAACGACAGGTTCCCAGGCACTCAAGTCGCTGGCGGCACTGCGAGAGGGGGGATTGGAAGGAGTCGGCCTCGGATCGGGAGTCATCAAGCTCACCATTCCGGAACAGCACACCGACTTCATCCTCCCGGTCATCGGAGAAGAACTGGGACTGTTCTTCACCTTGGGTGTGCTCATCTCTTTCGTCGTCGTCATGCTTTGCTCGGTGCGGATCGCTTCCCGCGCAGCCGATGTCGAAGGTCGCCTGCTGGCCGGCGGTATTGGCTTCCTCATTGCCTGCCAAGCGATGATCAACATCGCGGTGGTCACCAACTCGATAATCAACAAAGGCATGCCTCTGCCGTTCGTGAGCCGAGGGGGCTCCAGCGCCGTCAGCATGCTGGCCTTGGTGGGTCTCCTCCTTTCGATTGCTCGCCGCGCCCCGGAAACATCCGATGTTCCTCGACGCAGCGGTCGCAATCCGTTCGAGACCTCGGAACTGGAATCACTGCCCGCACAATGAAACACCTTCCCGGCTCCAGCACCCACGTCGCCATCGCCTGCGGTGGCACTGGAGGCCATCTGTTTCCGGGTCTGGCCGTCGGACGGGAATTGGGAGCACGGGGTGCGCGGGTGACACTTCTCATTTCCCCCAAAGAAGTGGATCAGGCGGCGGTACAGGGTCTGACGGGCATCCAAACGGCCACTCTGCCGGCCGTTGGACTGCAAGGCCGCAACTACGGTGCGTTCCTGCTGGGTTTCGGCCGCGCCTGGCAGGCCGCGAGAGGCTTGTTCACCGATCGGTCCGTCGCCCTTCGTCCGCCGGATGCCATTTTGGGAATGGGTGGTTTCACAGCTGCGCCCCCCATGCTGGCCGGACGCCACCTGGGTGCGGCCACCTTCCTCCACGAATCCAACACCATCCCCGGCCGGGCCAATCGATTGATGGCTCGCTGGACACAGGAAGCCTTCACTGGATTTGACGAGACGGTCGCCCGTTTAGGTCGCGGCCGCGTCACCTGCACCGGAACGCCGGTCCGGGACACCATCGCCCAGTTGCGTCACCATCGTGATTCTCAGGCGGCCAAGGTTTGTCTCGGACTCGACCCGGCCAAGCCCGTGCTCCTCATCACCGGCGGCAGTCAGGGTGCTCGGGGGCTCAACCAATGGGTGTGCACCGCACTGTCAGGTCTGGCCGCCGCAGCGCCCGATCTCCAGTTCATCCACCTTTCAGGCACCCCAGACCATGCGACGGTTCAGGCCGCACACCACCCGCTCGGTCGACGCTCGGTGGTGCGCCCCTTCCTCCAGGAAATGCACCTCGCCCTGGCCGCTGCCGACGCAGTGATCAGCCGTGCCGGAGCCTCGTCCTTGGCCGAATTGGCAGCGTTGCAACTCCCGTCGATCCTCATCCCCCTGCCGACGGCTCAGGACAACCACCAGTTCCACAATGCTGATGCTTTGGCGCGATCCGGGGCCGCGCTCTTGCTGCAGCAATCCAATCCGGATCCGCTCCGGCTTCAATCGGCGGTCCTGTCCCTGCTTCAAGACTCGGCACTCCGGAACTCCATGCAGCAAGCCTTGAAACAGGCCGACCGACCGGATGCGGCCTCCGCGATCGCCGAGAGCATTCTCGAACAACTTCGCCAACCGTTCACCCAAGCCATTCGCAGGGTTGCCAGCTCGCGTACCCTGCCCACGGCACATCGTTGGATCCCCTTCAAGGAGGCTGCATGAACACCCCTCTCCGACTCAGTCAGGAACCGGTCGATCCGACCATTGAGGCCGCGGCCGCGCATGCCGAAGACATTTCCAACGCCTTCCGCGATCTGGAAATCGTGTTGCCGCCTGAAACACTGATCCGACGCGACGAACCGCTGGCTCGACGCACCACGCTGCGAGTGGGCGGACCGGCCGACCTCTTCATCGAACCGAGTTCCGACAACGCCTTGGCCACCACCCTCGAGATCGCCCACTTGCGTGGCATCCCGGTGTTCTTGCTGGGTCGCGGCTCCAACCTCTTGGTCCGCGACGGTGGCATTCGTGGAATCGTCGTATCGCTGGCCAACCCCCACTTCTCGCGTATTGAAATTCAAGGCGATCGGATCACCGCCGGCGCGGGCGCCCGACTCAAGAACATCGCCCATGAAGCCCGTCGCACCGGGCTTGGTGGTGTCGAATTCTTCGAGGGCATCCCGGGCTCCCTGGGTGGCGCACTGCGCATGAATGCCGGAGCCATGGGAGCCTGGACCTTCGACTCTCTGGAAGAATTGCGCTGCATGAGCCGCTCGGGCCAGATCCTGACGCTGGCGGCGCACGAGGTGCCCGTGGAGTACCGGGCCTGTCCGTTGCTTCGGACCCACATTGCCTTGGGAGCGGTCTTGCGAGGACGCCCCGACGATGCCGACGTCATCCGCAGCAAGATGGACCAGTTCTCCAACAAGCGCTGGACCAGCCAACCCAACCAACCCAGCGCCGGTTGCACCTTCAAGAACCCCCAACCCACCCTGCCGGCGGGTCGCCTGCTCGATGAATTAGGTCTCAAGGGAGCCCGCGTGGGGGATGCAATGGTCAGCGATGTCCACGCCAACTTCTTCGTCAATCTGGGGAAGGCGCGAGCTTCGGACATCTTGGAGCTGATTGAACAAGTCCGCACTCGAGCTCGGGAATTGCGCGGTATCGAACTGGAGACCGAAGTCGAAATTGTTGGAGAAGACGCATGACCACCTCGCTCCACATCACCGTCTTGCGTGGCGGACCCTCGGCAGAACGGGAAGTCTCCCTCCGCTCCGGGGCGGCCGTCGCACAAGCCTTGCGCTCTCTCGGCCATCAGGTGGACGAGGTGGATCCCATCCCGGGTGACCTCCAAATCCCTGCGGGCACCCAAGTCGTCTTCCTCGCACTCCATGGCACCTACGGAGAAGACGGCACCGTGCAGTCTGAACTCGAAGAACTCGGTCTCCCGTACACCGGTTGCGGAGTCTCCGCCTCACTCTACGCCTTCGACAAGATCCTCACCAAGCGGCGCTGCCTCAAAGCCGGTGTTCCCTCGGCGCGTTTTGAGCGCTTCATCGATGCCTCCGCTCCCTGGCCCAACGGGTGGAAACCGCCGGTCGTCCTCAAGCCCACCCGACAAGGATCCAGTGTGGGGCTCCAGTTTGTGGACCGCATCGAGGACTTCCCCAGCGCACTGGCCGAATCGCTGGGCCACGGTGGCGAGGTCCTGATGGAAGAACGCATCGTCGGACGCGAAACCACTGTGGGCATCCTCGATGGATCACCGCTTCCGGTGGTGGAAGTGCGTCCCAAATCCGGTTCCTACGACTACGCCAACAAGTACATCGTCGGACGAACCGAGTATTTCTGTCCGGCCAATTTGGAAGCGGCTGTCACCGCGCAAATCCAGCAAGCGGCCCTCGCTGCTTTCCACGCAGTCGGTGCTCGGGACTACGCCCGGGTCGATGTGATGGTTCAGCCCGATGGATCCCCAGTGGTCCTCGAGGTCAACACACTTCCCGGTATGACCGAGACCAGCCTGCTGCCCAAGGCCGCAGCGGCCGCCGGCATTCCCTTCCCGCAACTCTGCGAGCGGATGGTGCAATTGGCACTCCGCCGGCAACCAACCCGACAATAACCCATGTTCGGCCGAACCAACGAAAACCGAAGACGAACGAAGGGGGGCAGCACAACGCTTCAGGCGAAGCTTTCGGCCGAGACCTCCGAGTCCGCGCATCCGTTGCTCCGGCGTTGGATCATTCGATCCTTGGTGACTCTGGTTCTCGTGGCATCGGTGGCTGTAGGCGGGTGGTGGCTTCGGGAAAACTGGATCAGCCGGATCCCGGCGCTGGCGATTCGGGAGGTCATTGTCGAAGTCGATGGAGTGCTCTCACCCGATGAGGTCAGGCGATTGGCCGGCGTGCGGTTGGGGCGAAACATTCTGTCGGTGGATCTCCCCCAATTGCGCGACCGCCTTCAGCATCATCCGCGCATCGCATCCGCTCGCATCATGGTGGAATTCCCGGGCAGCCTTTTGATACGCATTCGGGAGCGGCTCCCCATCGTCGCTGTCGAACCGTTGTCCCAAAATGGTCTTCAGGCGCGGTATTTGCTCGATGAAAACGGGCACCTCCTCCTGCCGCTTGAACCTTCCAGCGCGCCTGCCGAAGCCGTGGCAGCCGAATCGGCCCTCCCGATTCTGGTGGGCTACCATGCGCAGCGACCGACTGCCCAGGCCGACACCATGCGAGCCCTTGAATTCATCAAGACCTACGAATCGGCAGCACCGGGTTCCCTGCCGGACATCCGCTCGGTTTCCATTTCCGAGCCAGGTGTGCTGGTGGTCACGACCGACGCCTCCGGAGAAGTCACCTTCGCGGCCCGTGACTACGGAACCCAACTCCAGCGATGGAGCGACATCTTACGCCAACTGCAGGACCTCAAAGAATCGCGAACGATCCAGAGCTTGGATTTGAGCGTCTCACAAAATTCCCCCATCCGCTGGAACGACGGGCCTCCGGTCACACCCCCCACCGAAGCCCCGGAACGCATTTCCCGACCCAAGCCCAAACGCATCCCCCGACGATCCCATGCCTAAGAACTCCCCCATCCTGGTCGGACTCGAGATCGGAACCTCGAAGATTTGCGCTGCCATCGGCGAGGAGAACGAGCGCGGCGAGTTCACCCTGCTGGGTATCGGTCAGGCGAAATCCCACGGGGTGCGCAAAGGCGAGATCGTGGATCCCGCCAAGGCGCAGGAAGATGTCCGCGCAGCGCTGGGCAATGCGGAAGAGCAGGCCCAGGTCACGGTCCGCAATTTGTTTTTGGGAATCACCGGTCGCCACATCGAGGGCTTCAACAACACGGGCATGCACCCGGTGGCCTCCGACGACCGGCTCGTCACTCCACAAGATGTGGCGGATGCCGCCAACAACGCCAAGGCCATCACCCTGCCCGCCGAACACACCATCTTGCACACGATCCGCCAGCGCATTTGCGTGGATGGCGTCGAAGTCTCCGACAATCCGGCCGGAATGCTGGGCCGCAAAGTCGAGGCACACGTGCATGTCATCCACGGCAATTCGCTACGGATCCAAAGTTCGATGCGGTTGGTCCAATCGCTCTCCATTGAAGTCAATCAGCCTGTTTTCAATGGCCTCGCCAATGCTCAGGCAGTGTTGACACCCGAAGACAAAGAGAACGGCGCACTGGTCATCGACATCGGCGGTGGAGCCACTGAATTCGTCTTCCAGCAAGGACAAGCCATCCGTCAATCCGGAGTGTTTGCCATAGGCGGCGACCATGTGAGCAACGACATCGCACTCGGGCTGAAGATCAACATTGGTCTGGCCGAGAAACTCAAGATTGAGCACGGCAGCGCCGTCGTCGCCTCAGGCTGCCAAGGCCAATCGGTGCCTCTGGGCGATAGCGATGTCGGTCTCTCCCAACGCGAGGTGGGGCTCGAGCACCTCCACCGCATCATGTCGGTGCGACTGCAGGAGCTCTTTGAATTGATCGCCGAACGCTGCGCAGAGAACTGCCTGCTCGACGAGGCACGGGCCGGGGTTTTCCTCTCGGGAGGTTGTTCCCACATTCCCGGCATTGATGTGCTCGCTCAGCGCATCTTCCGCCTACCCGTCACCCGGGCGACCTGCCGGAACATCACCGGCAATACCGCCACACTGAACCATCCGGAGTTCGCCACGGCCATTGGCATCGCCCGCTACGGCGGCATGCGCTTGCGCAACCGACCTCGCACCCGCTTCAGCATTCGGGACGTCTTGCCCTTCCTCCGCTAACCTTTCGCCACCCCACTCCATGAACGATGCCTCGATCCGCTTCATTGCCGTCGGCCACGCGGGTGCCCAAATCCTCAGCGGCCTGCGCGCCCGATCCGGAAGCCTTCTGGAAGGCGCCCATGCGGACACCAGTCCGGAATCCCTGCGCACTTCACCAATCGACCGCAAGATCACCTTGGGGCTGACCGTAAGCCACGGCTTGGGCGCTGGTGGCGACCCCGACATCGGCCGACTCAGCGCCGAGGCCGACTTGTCCTCCATCCGCGAATTCGCCCAGGGGGCCCGACTGGTCTTCGTCATCACCGGCCTTGGCGGCGGGACCGGCTCCGGAGCCGCCCCGGTCATTGCGCGAGCGGCGCGCGAATCCGGCGCACTCGTCCTGGTGATCGCCACGACTCCCTTTGACTTCGAGCGTCGCCGGCTCCTGTATGCTCAGGAATCCCTCGAACGCCTGCGGGTTTCTGCCGATGCGGTCCTGGCCATCTCCAATCAGCGGGTCCGACGGATGCACGACGATCGCACCCACCCCCACGAGTTGTACCAGTTCGCCAATGAGCTGCTGGCCCAAACGCTTCAGGGACTGTGGCGACTGCTCGATGCACCCGGCCTCATCCCATTGGACTTTGCCCACATCGAACGCCTGCTCCGAGGCCGTCATTCGGAGAGTGCCTTCGCCGCGGTGCAGGCCACCGGTGAGAACCGGGCCCATGCGGCCGCCGAGCAACTGCTGACCCACCCGTTCCTCGACACCGGATCGGCCTTGGCCTCAGCCAAAGAGGTGCTGATCAGCGTAGCCGGAGGCGACGACCTTCAAATCGGCGAAGTGGAGCGTTTGATCGAGGCCCTGCAGGGGCGCTGTCCCACCGCCGAATTCATCGTCGGTGCATCCATCGATCCTGCCCTGACCGGACACCTCCATGTCACGGCCATCACCACGCGACCCGCCGCCTCTGCTCCAAACCCCTTGGTGGGATCCGGCTTTGCACGGAACGATACCGTCCCAGTCTCCAACAAGACCGACGCCGGAACTTCGCGCCCTGGGCCCGCAGCTTTTAATGGTGAAGATTTCAATCGGGAACCGGAGACCCGCAGCACCACCGACTCCCGACTCATCCCGCCGCCACCAGAACTGAACATGGAACAGCGGCAGCGCATCCTCAACGGACAGCGCAACAAACCCTCCCGCCGCAGGCCCGACTCCCAGATGTTGATGAATTTCGACATCGCGCAGCGCGGTCGCTTCGACAACACCGAACGGAACCGGCACAAGGGGGTCGATTTGGATGTCCCGACCTATTTGCGCCTGGGAATCGTCTTCAACTGATCGTTCCCACTGCCCGTTGAAAGCCAGCCTCAACGGCCTATCCTAGCGCCATGGCCCACGTTTCTCTGGAATCCCGTCGAGCCACGATTGAGGACCTTGGCGAGCTTGAAAGTCTCTGGGTAGAAGCCGGCTTGCCCGCGTTGGAACTGGGCAAATTCCTGACGGAATTCCATGTGGTGACCGATCCGGGAGGACACATCCTCCATGCCATCGGGCTTCTGGTCGAGGGCGACCAAGCACTCCTGCATAGCGAGGCCTTGTCTGCCAGCGGGCTTCTGACCGTCGACCCCGACGCCTGCCGCGCCGCCCTCTGGAAGCGGCTGCGGATCCTTTCCCGCAATCAGGGCATCTCCCGTATCTGGACCCGTGAAGACGCCGAGTATTGGCGCATCAGCGGCTACCAATCGGTCCCTGAATCCCAATTCCCCCAAGATTTGCCGTCCTTCGTTCAGCGCGAGGAAGGATGGTGGAGCTACCAAAGCCCAGACCCCATTCAAAGCGATTTGCAGGTCAAACGGGAAATGGCCCTCTGGCAAACCCAACGGGAGCTGGAAAAACAAAATTTCCAGCAGCGGGTCAAAGCGTTCCGGGCCGTTGCCGTCGGTCTAGTCGCTCTGGTCATCATCCTTTCGATCGCATTCCTCTTAGCCGTGGCCAAGGTTCGCCCGGACGCATTCCAGCGACTCTTCCGCTAACGCACCAGCCCCTTGGAAATCGGGGATCGGGGTCGGAAAACGGTGATCCCTTCAAGGTTCGTTTGGACTGTGCGATAGCGCACCAGCTGGAGGTGAATTTTCACCATCCCGTAACCTTTTGGTTGCGTTTGATTCATTTCAGGCCTTTCTAGGCTTCAGGCACGGCGTGTCTGACGGAAGGCTTGCCGTTCCCAACCCAAACGCCCATGAGGTTCCACGCCCATCACGGTCGGCCCAGCCATTCCGGCTTCACCCTGATCGAACTCCTCGTCGTCATCGCCATCATCGCCATTTTGGCGGGGATGCTCCTACCGGCCCTGGCTCGAGCCAAACAGAAGGGTCAGGGAATCTACTGCATGAACAACCACCGCCAACTCACCTTGGCGTGGAGGATGTATGCGGAGGACAATCAGGATTTCCTTGTCTACGCCAGCCACAACGCCCAGGCCAACGACCCGAACAACAATTACGCTTGGACCCGCACAGAGATGGATTTCTCGGCGGACCGGAAGAACTGGGACCCCACGGCCGACATCACCCTGCGCCCGCTCTGGAAATACAACCAGAGCGCCAGCGTCTACAAATGCCCCTCGGACCGTTCCTTCGTCACCGTCAACGGTCAGCGCAAGCCGCGAGTCCGTTCGATGTCGATGAACTTCTTCCTCGGCGGCTTTGCCGGAAAGACCACCGCCGAGAATCAGAACTACAGTCTCTTCCTCCGTTTCGGAGACATCGCCGGAGGCCGCGGAACTCCGGGACCCTCCATGACCTGGGTATTCCTGGATCAGCGCGAAGACACCATCAACTGGGGCAACTTCATGACCCGCATGAACGGCTGTCAGCCCCGAAACGCGGCCCTGTACGGCTTCACCATGGATTTACCGGGCTACTACCACAGCAAGGCCTGTGGATTCTCATTCGCTGACGGCCACTCCGAGATCAAACGCTGGTTGGATGGCCGAACGATGCCGCCCTTGAAAGTCCAGATGGCCGCCGGCTCCGCTGATATCCCCACTCCGCGCAATCCGGACGTGGAATGGTTGCAAGAACGTTCCACCCGCCCAATCAACCAATAGCGATCGCTTCCGATCGAACTTCACCCAACCCAACCCATGAACAACCAATCCACCCTCCACCGATTGGGATCGCTGCTGTCGAGCCTGATACTGTTGGCTTCGACAAGGCATTCCCTGCTCCGCGCCGATTATGCCTCGACGGTCCAGGCTTTGGGACCTGTCGGCTACTGGCGCCTGGATGAAACAGCCACTTCCCCGGGCCTCAGACGGCTGGCCAACTCCGGCCAGTTGGGTTCGACGGCCGATGGCTACGCGGTGTTGACCGCCGCCACAGGGCTTCCGGGCCGAGTGGGCAGTTGCGTCCGATTGTACAATCCCACCAACTCCCTCGGATGGTGTGGATCCAAGGTGGATATCAACTACCATCCGACTCTCAACAAGACGGGGCCCTTCAGCGTCGAATTCTGGGTCAAACCCAACACGCTGGGCGCCGACGCCACCGGATTCTGCCCGCTCTCTTCGATGATGAACGACTTCGGCGCATCGAGCCGCAGCGGATACCTCTTCTACATCAACAGCGCCGGCCGCGTGGAGTTTCGGCTGGGCAATGCCAGCGGTTATGTCGGCACGGTCAACAACGCCAGTCTGCCCCAATACAACGTCAAAGCCGGCGCTTGGAGCCATGTGGTAGGCATCTTCGACGGAAGCAGCACCCGACTGGTCATCAACGGCGTGAATGTGACCAACATCACGCTGAGCGCCGCCAACATCGCTTCGTTGCGGCAAAACACCCAGATGCCCCTGCGCATCGGAGGCACCCCTTTTAATGGAACCCTCGGCGACGCCCCAATGTCTTCGGCGCTGGTTTACAGCGGCAATCGAGGCTTCGACGGATGGATCGACGAAGTGGCCTACTACCCTTACGCCCTCACGACCCCGCAGTGTGACGCCCATTTCAAAGGCATCCTCGGTGGCGTTTCCGGCTATTCGGCACTGATCCTGGCCGACTCGCCAGCCGGTTACTGGCCTTTCAACGAACCGAGCTATCCAGCTCCCGCGCCCGAAAAACTTCCGGTTGCCGCCAATTCCGGATCATCCGGGGCTGCTGCCAATGCCGTGGACCGTTGGGGAACTCTGGCGGGTCAACCGGGAGCTCCCTTCGCCGGTTTGGGCGCCGCCAACAAGTCGGTGTTTCTGGACGGCACCAGCGGATCCATTGCCGCCGGAGCCGAGACGACCCTGAGCAATCTCACAGGCCAAGTTACCCTGATGGCCTGGATCAAGCCCACGGTCCGCGGTGGCATCCGCACCATCCTTTCGAAGGGTTGGGATGAAGACTACGCCGAAACCTTCCTTCGCATCACCCGTGGCTACGAGAACAGCGGATACGGCGAGACCAACCGATACGAGATCGGCATGTCCGATGGAAAGAACATCTATGACACCGCCGAGGCCACCATGCCCGAGACTGACGTGAACAACTGGGTCTTCCTGGCAGGCACCTACGACGGAACGGCCTGGAACCTCTACCGCAACGGCCAGTTGCTGAAATCAACCCCTTCTCCCAACGGAGCCGCGGCCACCGTCAACGTGAGCCGATGGACCATCGGATCGCGTTATGGCCCCCCCTCGCCGACACATGCCTTTAATGATGCGGCCAGCTACACCAACGAGGTCTGGCAAGCCGCGGGAAATTTCTTCGGGGGCTCCATCGATGAGCCGGCCATTTTCGACAAGGCCCTCAGCGCGAGCGAGATCGCCAGCATCTACGCCTCGGCCCAAGTGTCCCCGATCATCTACAAACCCATTTCCAGCCCGGGAGATTATGCGAGCATCGGCTGGCCCGACCTCTACGACGGTGACACGGCCATTCTGAGCGTCCTAGCCGAAGGCGCCGCACCGCTGACCTACCAGTGGTACAGCAACTCGGTCGCCCTGAACATCCAGACCTCCCTACTGACCCTGCAACCCCTGAAGGTATCCAAACCGGTGTATTCGGTGGTGGTGTCCAACCCCTACGGCTCCTCCACGAGCTCCGTCACGCTCAACATCATCGTCGGTCCGCCGACGGTCCTCGAAGCGCCGATCTCCTTGCAGCGATTCTCCGGAACCCCGTTCCGGTTCTCGGTGACCACCGGAGGCAGTCTGCCCCAGACCTTCCAGTGGCAACTCAACGGCACGGACATCCCCGGAGCCACTGGCAACACCCTCACCGGAAATGCATCGGCTTCCACGGCGGGAACCTACACGTGCCGGATCTCCAACAGCGCCGGGAACGTGACCGCCACCGCACAACTCGATGTCTCACCGGCCCCTTCTGGATTCGCAGCGGCCGCCATCGCCACCAAACCCATCGCCTACTGGCGACTGGGTGAAACCTCAGGCACCACCGCCTACGACAGTATCGGTCAATGGAACGGCACCTACTTCAACACCGCACTCAAGCAACCAGGCTACTCCATGGTCGACACCAACTCGGCGGCCTTGTTCGGCGGCACCAACAGTTATGTCGGGCTCATCAGCGGATCGCCCGGCAGTGGCATCAACTTCGAAGGCACCAACTCGAGCTTCACCATCGAACTCTGGGCCAAGGGCGGCGATGGCCAACCCGATGAGTCCACGCTGATCGCCAAAGGCACCGGAGCCGAAGGAACCACCGGCAACGAGCAGTTCTCCATCGACATCGCCTCGGGCAAATACCGCTTCTTCACGCGTGGCAACAACAACACCCTGTATTCGGCCGATGCCACCGTCGGACCCAACGACAGTTGGCAGCACATCGTCGCAGTGTACGACCAGTCGGATCCCTCCTCACCGGAGCTCCGCATCTACGTCAACGGTGAGCTTTCCGACAGCTCTCCCGGACGACCGCAGGGACTGCGAGTCTCCTCCTCGCCCGTGAGCATCGGATCCAAGCGGTTGGGCAACTCCCCAGGATACGACGGAAGCTTCGATGGCATCATCGATGAGGTGGTGATCTACAACACCGTTCTGACCGAAAACGACATCACGACCCACTTCGCTGCAGCCTACGGATCCACGCTGCCGCCGTCCTTCACCACCCAACCCAAGGCCGTGACGAATTACGTCGGTCTCTCGGCCACCTTCAGCGCCACGGCCATCGGATCACTGCCCTTGTCTTACCAATGGCAGAAAAACGGTGCGGACATCTCAGGCGCAACCGGCCCCACCTTCACCACCCCGACGCTGACCAGCGGTTCAGCCGGGCTCTACCGCTGTCTGGTTTCCAACAACATGGGCACCACCAACAGCACTGCGGTGGCGCTGGTCGTTCTAGCGACACCGACCAGCACCGTCACCATTCCAGACCTTGTCGTCCATCACACCTTCGACAACACGCTCATCGATGCGACGGGTCGGGGCAACAACGGCACCGCCATCAGTCGTGATCAAACGCTCAGCAGCAACGTGGTCCCCGCGACCTACTCCAATGGCAAATTGGGCCGCGCGCTGGCCTACGCATCCGACTTCGGTACCCCTGCCGAAGCGGGCGTGACGACCGCCACCAACACATCCTATGTCACGCTGGGTGTCCGGCCCGACCTCCAATTCTCCAACTCAGTGAACTTCACGGTCGCCTTCTGGATCAAGCTGCCGGCCAACTTCATCGGAGGGGATCTGCCCTTCTTCACCACCACCTCAGGCTCATTGGGCGGACAGGGATGGGTCTTCGCCCCGGCCTATGGCTATGGGATCGGCAGTGGCGCCTCACCGACGGAAGCACCGCTGAACTACGGCAGTTGGGCTGCCTCACTTTATGGCAGTTCGAGCGCCGGAGCCCGCATCTATGGAGAAGTGGGCAGCATCAACGACGGAGAGTGGCACCACCTGGTGTATGTCTTCGATCGAAAGACCCAAGTCTCAGTCTATCAGGACGGCATCCTTGCCCGAGCCTACAAGATCTCGGGAACCTCAACGGCCGCAGCGACCGACATCGATACAGGATTGCCGGCAACGATCGGCCAAGATCCCACCGGATTGTACCAAGAAACGGGCTCCGGAGAGATCGACGATCTCGGCGTTTGGCGCCGCGCACTGACCCCGCTGGAAGCGGCCAGCCTCTACACGGCCGGACTCAACGGGCAGAGTTTCGAAGACCAGCCGCCCTTGGGCAATTCCAAGATCATCATCAACACCTCGGGATCCAATATTCAGCTCCTCTGGGAACGAGGAACCCTGCAGCAGGCCGGTTCCTTGAGCGGACCGTGGACCGATGTCGGAGCACCAGCCACCTCCCCCCTGACGGTAACCCCGACCGAGACGAGGTTCTATCGGATCAAACCGTAGCCACCGGTTCTTGCTGGTTTTTGTCCCAACAGGCGACCCGGAAACGGGTCGCCTGTTTCGTTTCCGGTGCTGTGAGAGAAAGGGAGGAGTTCCGGGCCGGACACACCAAGGAGGCGAGGGTGGAGAACCCTGCTGAAACAAGTGCACCCGACCCGGAACGGGCGAACGAGATGTTGGTTCTCCGTTGTCCGCCCTGCCACCGGCAAGCCGGCAACTCTCTTTTTCTAGGCCTCCTGCCCAGCACCCGCAACGGGCAAATCGAATCCGGCAAAGAATTAACGGCGAAGTCTCCTTCACAACGTCGGAACGAAACGTGTTGCGCCATCAGAAACCCAAGACTCAGGGCCAACATCGGTGGACTGGAACTAACCCCTTCCACCGCAGCGGTCTCTCTTTGGAGCCATTGATGCATCACCCATGAATTTCTCGCTTGGGGTTTTGAAAGGTCTGAGAGGCTTGCGGCGAATCGTTCTTTGTCACCGGCTTCAGCTCAGGCCGCACACCGCCCCATGCTTGCTCAAATACGATCCGCCTCCATTCAAGGTATCGACGCTTTCCCTGTGGAAGTCGAAGTCGACTCCGGCACCGGCCCCCAGCAAATCGTCCTCGTGGGCTTGCCCGATGCGGCGGTGCGAGAATCCCGGGACCGCGTCGGGACAGCCATTCTCCACAGCGGATTCCGTTTTCCGCCGGGACGGACCACCATCAATTTGGCTCCGGCAGATGTCCGAAAGGAGGGGCCGAGTTTTGATCTACCCATTGCCGTGGGAATTCTCGCCGCCAGCAAGCAACTCACCCCGCGGGATCTCACTGCTTTCGCCATGGTGGGAGAATTGGCCCTGACCGGAGCCGTGCGAGCGGTCAAGGGCGCCCTGGCCCTGGCGCTTCGGGCCCGGGCTGAAGGCTGCCGAGGCATCTTGCTGCCCGCGGAAAACGCCGCCGAGGCAGGCGTGGTCAACGGTCTGGATGTCATCCCCATCCGAAGCCTCCAGGAGGCCGCTCAATTCCTCGCCGGAGAGATCGTCATCCATCCCCGGACCATCGACACCGAAGCGCTCTTCCTCGGAGTCGACGGCGAGTCCATGGACATGAACGAGGTCCGTGGTCAGGAATCGGTGAAACGTGCCCTCGAGGTGGCAGCTGCCGGGGGACATAATCTCCTGCTCATCGGCCCACCAGGAACGGGCAAGTCCATGCTGGCCCGACGCTTGGCCACCATCTTGCCGCCACTAACCCTGGCCGAGGCTCTCGAAGCCACCCAGATCCACAGCGTGGTGGGACAACTGGCACCAGGACAGGCGCTGATCACCCGCCGCCCCTTCCGTTGCCCGCACCATACCGCCAGCGATGCAGGATTGCTCGGCGGCAACACCAACCCCACTCCGGGCGAGATCTCCTTGGCCCACCACGGAGTGCTCTTCCTCGACGAGTTGCCCGAGTTCAAGCGCACCGTCCTCGAAACGCTCCGGCAACCCCTTGAAGAAGGAAAAGTCACCATCAGCCGTGCTGCGGGCACCGTGACATTTCCCGCCCAATTTATGCTGGTAGCAGCCATGAACCCCACGCCCGACGGCAAGATGCCGGCCGAATCACGCTCCGGCCCCCGTGAGATCCAGTCCTATCTCGGACGCATTTCCGGTCCCCTGCTGGACCGGATTGACCTGCATGTCGAGGTCCCCCCAGTCCGGTTCACCGACCTCGACCGGGCCCGACCCGGCGACTCCAGCCAGCAAATCCGAAAACGCGTGGAGGCAGCACGCAAGCTCCAGAGACATCGACTGGCCGGCAAAGCCATCTCCTGCAATGCCCGCTTCGGCCCCCGTGAAATCCAACAATTCATCCCACTCGACACCCACACCCAATCGCTCCTCAAGCATGCCCTCACCGATCTCAATCTCTCGGCCCGCGCCTATCACCGGGTGCTAAAGGTCGCGCGAACCATCGCCGATCTGGCAGGCAGTGAACCCGTGACACTCGAACACGTATCCGAAGCCATCCAGTACCGCTCCCTCGACCGCCAGATTTGGGGCTGATTCGTCGCTGAAGGTTTTTTGGCACGGCTTCCCGTTTGAATCCGGGGTCACAGACTGCTTTGATCCACCTCCGAATCCATGAAGAGACTTCTCCTACCCTTGGCATTGGCAGCAGCCGTGCTCTCCGCCCAGGCCGGCCATCTGGTTGACCAACTGGCCATCCAGACCTGGACCCTACGCAACCTCAACTTCGAGCAGACCATCGAGTTTGCGGTGAAGCATGGCATCAAGGACTTGCAGGTCATCGGCAACCACATCGACCCCAATGCCTCCAAGGAAGAGTGGGCCAAGAAGAAGGCGGCCCTCGATGCGGCTGGTTTGCGCGCCTATACCTTTGGTGTCGCGGGCACCTCGACCGACAAGGAGAAGAACCGCCGCCTCTTCGATTTCGCCAAGTTCATGGGCATCCGGCTCATCATCGTAGAGCCAGGTGATTTCCGCATTTGGGACAATTTGGAGGAATTGGCCAAGGAGTACGACGTCAAGGTCGCTGTCCACAACCACGGTCTCAAGAGCCTCTACGGCAACCCAGCCGTCGTGAAGCAAGTCATCCAACATCGTGACTCGCGCATCGGCGTTTGCATGGATGTCGGCTGGGTCACCAGTGCCGGTTTCGATGCGGCGAAGGTGTATCGGGAATACAATGGCCGGGTGTTCGACCTCCACCTCAAGGACAAGCGTGTGGAGAAAACCCAGGGCGACGACGTGTCTTTCGACACCCACATCGGTGAGGGACAGGCCAACTACAAGGGCCTCTTCGCTGAACTGCATCAGAGCGGCTATACGGGCCGTCTGGCCATCGAGACCGACAGCGGCGATTTCGCCAAGAACCCCAACGACTTCGTCGCCAAAGCCAAGGCCTTCGTCGAAGCTCAGGGCAAGGCTCCGCTCAAATAGCGCATCCGCGCACCCGCCCACTCCTGCGACCCACCGGGGCACTTTATTGCCCGGCCAATTTTCAAGAGTGGCTGCGAAACCCATGCCCGACCAACCCACCGACCCCGGTCAGGATCCCGACACCCTGCTGATGCTGCGCGTCAAGCGGGGTGATCGGGACTCCTTCACCGAGTTGGTGGAGCGTTGGAAGCATCCGGTCATCGGCTTCATTTACCGTACCCTGCCAGACCCGGATGAGGCCGAAGACCTGGCTCAAGCCACCTTCGTTCAACTATGGAAAACCGCAGGCCGCTATCAACCAACGGCCCGGTTTTCCACCTTCCTCTTCACCATCGCACGCAACCTTTGCCTCAATGAGATCCGTCGACGCGTGCGACATCCGGCCGATTCTCTCGACGAACCGCGGCCGGATGATGAAGACCACCCCCTGAGGCAAATCGAAGACCGCAGACAACCCTCCGCCGATGCCGAGGTCACACGGAGTGAATTGTTCCATCTCGTCGAAGAGGCTTTGGCCGCGTTGCCAGAAAAGCAGCGGACCGCGCTGGCCCTCTGTCGCGACGGCGAATTAAGCTACGAGGAGATCGCCTCGGTTCTCGGCACTTCATTGCAGGCCACCAAGTCCCTGATCCATCGGGCCCGGGAAACACTCAAGGGACGGCTCAAGCCCTACCTCGGGTCCGGTGAATGGCAGGCCGACCCATCGACGGCCAGTCCACGCAGCGTCTCTCCGAACTCTCCGGAACGCTGAGCTGGAACGAATCAATTGGATCGGTGGTGCTGGCCGCGCCTTCTTCCGCAATGCCATCACTTTCCTCCCAACTGAATCGTTCCGGCTCAGAACGGGCGGTCTTTCTCTTCCCCGATTTCTCCGGGGGCAACAACCTGGATTTCTTACCGCGTGACTTCGCCCCAGCCCTTGCGAAGCTCAGTTCCAGCGTCTGACATGAAGAAATCGCGCCCGTCTCCCTCCAACGTCGTCTCCCGTTCCGGCCGCTTCTCGGATGGCCCCAGCCAAGAGGTCGCCCAGTTCTCCCAGTCGGTCTCCTTCGATTGGCGACTGTGGTCTCATGACCTGGTCGGCTCGATGGCTCATGCAACCATGTTGCAGAAGATCGGAGTGCTCTCCTCCAAAGAGTGCAAAGACATCATCGCCGGCCTCAAGGCCATTGGAATGGAGATCGAAGCGGGCCAATTCCAGTGGAAGGAGGATCTGGAGGACGTCCACATGAACATCGAGGCCGAACTGACCGCACGCGTGCCGGCTGCAGCCAAGCTGCACACGGCGCGTTCCCGGAACGATCAAGTCGCTCTCGACGTGCGCCTGTGGCTGCGTGACGAGATCGAAGAACTCCTGGGCGAACTGCGCGCGCTCCAACGATCCTTGGTGAAGTTGGGTGCACGTCATTCCGAGGTGATCATTCCCGGCTACACGCATCTCCAGCGCGCCCAACCTGTCTTCTTTGCTCACCATTGCCTCGCCTACGTCGAGATGTTCGACCGCGACACCGGACGCCTGGCGGACGCCTTCGGGCGCTTGAATGTTTGCCCGCTGGGAGCCGGAGCCATTGCCGGGAGCACTCTGCCTCTCGATCGGGAGTTCGTGGCCTCGCTGCTCGGTTTCACCGATGCCAAGGGCAAACCCCGCATCACGCAAAACTCCATGGATGCCGTCTCCGACCGGGACTTCCTCATCGAATTCAGCGCAGCCGCGGCACTGATCGCCGTCCATCTCAGCCGACTGTCGGAGGATTTGATTCTGTGGGCCTCCTCGGAGTTCAGCTTCATCCGCATTGCTGACGCCTACACGACAGGCTCCTCGTTGATGCCCCAGAAGAAGAACCCTGACATCGCCGAGCTCACCCGTGGCAAGTCAGGTCGGGTCATCGGCAACCTCGTTTCGCTGCTGGTGCTCCTGAAGGGGCTACCGATGACCTACAACCGCGACCTCCAGGAGGACAAGGAACGACTCTTCGACACCGCCGATACCATCCGCTCCTGCGTGCGCCTCACCGCGGCGATGCTCGATCACACCACTGTCAACGCTCCGTCCTGCACCGCTGCCGCCAAGGATCCCCTGCTCTTGGCCACCGACTTGGCCGACTATCTGGTCAAGAAGGGAATGCCGTTCCGAAAGGCCCATCATGCGGTCGGTGCCGTGGTGGCCTTCGCCGAGAAAGCGAACCGACGGATCGACCAGCTCACGCTCGCCGAATACCAAGCCATCGAGCCCCGCTTCTCAGCCGATGTGCTGGAGCTTTACAATCTGGAACAGGCGATGAAACGGCGCGAAATCCCGGGTGCTCCCGGGGTTCGTCAAGTGGCACGCCAATTGGCCCGTTGGAAAAAGGAACTCGGGACCCTCAGTTGATTCAGAATCACCACAGCAGTATTCCAGCTCGTTGACGCTTGCCGGCGACGCGGACAGCCTACACGGGTACATGTCTCATCGCTTCTGGAACATCTGCGGAGGTCTGTTGCTTGCCTGCATGGGTTGGGTGGGCTGCGACGAGCGGCCATGGGTGAGCGGCAAGGCGGATCCCAAGGAAGAAAACAACTACCGCCAGGCCGAGGCCTACCAGCGGATGAACCAATACCCCAAGGCCGTCGAATATTACCAACGGGCCCTTGACGTCAACCCGCGCAACGCCGACGCCCACTTGGGTCTGGGCATCATTCATTCCGACTCTGCCAAGCTTCCGGAGTACGGCTTCGCCTATTACCATTTGCGGCGTTACATCAGCCTTTCCGGCAAGACCAATGACCTGATCGTCAACCAGCTCATCCGTGCCACAGGCCTGCGTCTGGCAGAACTGCATGCCGACACCATCGGCAAGATCCAGACCCAAGGCCAACTGGAGCAGATGCGCCGGGAAAACGACGACCTGCGCAAGTCGGTGTTGTCTTTGAGCAACCAACTCTATCACGCCTCGGCCCGCATGACTCCGCCCGCACTGCTGGTGGCCAGTCCCACCAACGGCGCCATCGCGCCGCCGACACGCACCCCCGGCACTGTCCCCAAGACGACAGATGCCCCGACCCGACCGGTGGCCCGAGCGGGCGAACCCCGCAAGCCGTCCCCTCCCAAGACCTACACGCTGAAATCGGGAGACACCTTGGCCAAGATCGCCAAGGTTCAGGGAATCACTTTGCAGCAGCTTCAGGCTGCCAATCCCGGCGTAGACACCCGCAAGCTCAAGCCGGGTGTCGAGATACGGGTTCCCTGAAAACAGGGATACCCCTTCAGAACCATGGCTTCCCGGATCGCCCTCATTGCCTCCGCCCTCTTCTGGGTGTTGATGAATGGGCTTCTTTGGCAAGCCGAATGGGGAGACCGCTTCGCCTCGGGTTCCGATCTGCCGCCGACACTCATCTGGCAGAAGATGCTCGATTCACCGGATTCGAGCGTACTGAGCATTCGTCATCAGGGCAAAACCATTGGTTCGCTGGAGTGGCACCCGTCCATTGTCGAAGCCAGCCGCAGCCATTCGAACAACACCTCAGCAGCCGCAATCGAAGGCATGGTCTCGGCACCAACTGGGCATCATCTGCGAATTTCTGCCCGGTTCTTTGGCAGCGGCACTCCCGTCGACCGGCTGATGGTTCTGGGGAATGTGGAATTCTCACCTTCCAATCTTTGGGAGAAGGTCAACATCCGGGTCGATCAACGTCCCAAGAGTTGGGAAGTTGAGGCAGAAGCCGGATCCGACCGGATCCGCATGACTTACGAGGAAGGGCGGCGGCGCTTCGAGCAAACCTTCGAGACGCGCAACCGTGCTGCGCTGCAACTCATGCTGGCCCCTTACCTCACGGCCTTGCCTTCCGGCCTGATTCCCGAAAACGCCCTCACCCATCCCGAAAACCTGACCCAGGCAGTCGCCATCGAGGCGCGGTCCGATTGGATGCAAATGGGACGAAGCCGAATCCGCGTCTACCGTTTAACGGCCCGATTGCCCGGACAACTCGAGGCCAGCGCCTTCATCAGTCGTGCGGGGGAGTTGCTAAAGATTCAACTGCCGGACCGCTTGCAACTGGTCAATGATGCCATCGTTGGCCCCTAACCAAGGACCCCACCCATGATCGAACTGGAAGGCCTGACCAAAGACTTCGGATCCCTGCGAGCCGTCGACGGGATCAGCCTGAAAATCCCACGCGGCGAGTTCTTTGCCGTCCTGGGCCCCAACGCGGCCGGGAAAACCACCACCATCAAGATGATGGTCGGACTCATTCGCCCCACAGCAGGTAGAGCCCGGATCGCTGGGTTCGACATCCAGGAAAACCCGTTGGAAGCCCGATCCCGCCTGAGCTACGTCCCCGACTTCCCCTTTCTCTACGAGAAACTGACACCCGCGGAGTTTTTAAGGTTCACTGGCCGACTGTTCCAGTTGCCCGACGATAAAATCCGCGCGGGCTGCGACGAACTGGTGCCCCGATTCAATCTGGAAGACTGGCTGGACCAACCCATTGAATCCCTCAGCCACGGCACACGGCAGCGAATCGCCATCGCCAGCGCTCTGCTGCACCACCCAGAGGTATTCATCATTGATGAACCCATGGTGGGCCTGGACCCCCATCATGCGCGGGTCGTCAAAGACATCCTCCGGGAGCGGGCGACACAAGGCATGACCGTCTTTCTCAGCACCCATCAAGTCAGCGTTGCCGAAGAAATGGCCGATCGGATTGGCGTCTTCCATCGAGGCCGGGTGATCGCCTGCGGCACCGCAGCAGAACTGCGAAGCCAATCCCAAACATCCGGGTCCCTCGAGTCCGCTTTCCTGACACTCACACGCGAAGATGAAACCCGTGCTGGCCCTGCAGCCCCCTGAACCCCTGAACCCCTGAAAGCCGCAGCATCGCCGGCGCACCTGAAAACCAGGCTCCACCGGCACGATGCCATGGAATCGTTACGACGATGCCCCGCCACCGGAGCCGGTCTCTTCCGCACTCATCGTCTTGGGAGCCGAGGTCAAAAGTTGTTCTGCCAATTTGCTCAGTCGCTGATTCTCCCGCTCCAACCGTTCCAATTCGGCAGTGATGAAAAACACATCGCCTCGATCCATTTCCTTCTCAACAGATGCGATAGCATTGTTGAATCCCTTGTCTCCGACGTTGCCGGCCGTCTCCTTCAAGGCAGTAATGCGGGTCCAGGCGGCATTGCGTTGACCATGTGACAGGGCGGTCCGAGCAAACGTCAGCGTTTCCTTGGTCTCGGTATTGACCGCCTTGAGCATCTTGCCATAGGCATGACTGTTGAGACCGGATTTTTCCTGAGCCTCTTCCAACGGTGTCTTGCTGGCCGCCAGTGTTTCCAACCTCTCGGTCAATGCCCCGGTATCCATCATGGGAGTGCAGAGGATGATTTCCAGATCCTGAAAACGCGGGTCCGCTTTCACCTGTTTCGCAAAATCTGAGCCAGAACCGCTCTCGTCCCGGATCCCGACAAGACACAATCGAACCACCAATCCGCCATCGATTAACTTCCAGGCCTCTGCCGTGGAACCGGCCTCCACCACGTCCAAGTTGAGTCCAGAAATGCAAGACTGCAGCCGATTACGGTTCAAAATATCATCATCGACAATCAACACCGTGTGGCGGGATTCCACGGGTTTTTCAGCGTCGGAAGGAGCCTCAATCCGGATGAATTCGGTGTGCTCACGAAGCGCAGGCTCCAACTCCTGGATTTCGGCCGGTCGCAGTTCCAAAACGATGCCCAACTGCCCGCCTTTGCCCAAAGTGGACCGAGCGCGCGAATGGATTGCAGTGAGCCAAGTCTCCCAAGGGCTGGACGACACCTGCTGTCGCAAGGTGACCACCTCATCTGCAAGCGGCGCCAACTTGTCGACCTCGGACCGAAGCGTCTTGTTAGAGCCTTCCAACTCGCGAATGCGGGAAGCGTATTTTGCAATGTTCTCAGCCATCTTGGCATCGGCTGCCGACACCGGTGTCGCCTCCTGTATTGCCACATCAACGGCCTTGTGAAGACCTCGAACCTGAAACCAGAGCAAACCAAGAGTGAAAAGACCCAACACACACCCTCCGACACCCGCCAGCAGTTTGATTTGTACCAGTTCCTGAAAGTGGCCGGTCGAGAACTTCTCCAGGGATCGTTCCAAAATCCCCAATCGTGACTCCAACTCACTCCTGGAAACCCTCAATCGCGCGTAGATCATTGAGCGATCCTGTTCACCAATCTGCCGTTGAAAATTGGTGAAATCCGGAAGAAACCGTTTGCTGTAGTAACTGTCCAACTGGTCGAACGCCTCCTGGTTTTCGCCCTTGAGACCGGATTGCCTCAATTGCTGCAAACCGTTCGTCAGCGAGTCCTTGACACCGGTCAATCGCTTCGGCAAGTCCGTCGAATAAGAATCGGGATTATCCGAGAGAATCTTTCCCAGACCAACCAACTCCAAACGTATTTGTTCGGCACCGTTGCGAGCTCGACTGACCTTACTGAACAGATCGATGGGCTTGGATCCCATGGCCAGTTCCAAAATCAGCCCCAAGACAGAGATACTGATGATGGCAACGAGCGAAGTGAACCAGGCTTGGTTCACCCGCGTATGGACCGATATATCGGACATGTGAGGCGGGGCAGACTGTTTCCAGCCCAAGGCCGGACTGTCAGGGAGACTATCGGATCAGTTCCCTCACAACTTGAGGAATCACCCCTCCCGACAAACCAAGGTGTCCACTTGAGTCCATCGTGAGTCCGGCTCGGGATAGTCCCGATTGCAATGAAGACCTCGACTTTCTGGACGTTGCAAAGCGCTGGACACGATGATCTCGGCCACGGTGGCCAGATTCCTCAACTCCAGCAAATCGGCCGTGACAATGAAATTCCAGTAGTACTCGCGGATCTCCTCTTGGAGGTTTGCCAAGCGCTTCTGAGCCCTGCGAAGGCGTTTGGTGGTGCGGACGATCCCGACATAATCCCACATCAAGCGTCGAATCTCGTCCCAATTGTGGGAGACGACCACCATCTCGTCTGGATCGGTCGCCTGCCCTGTCTGCCAAGGTGGAATCGAACAGACTCTTTCAACGACTGGCAGCGACAAGACGCGCATGGCTGCCCGATGCGATACCACCAAGGCTTCCAACAGGGAATTGCTCGCCAAACGATTGGCGCCATGCAAACCGGTGCAAGCCACCTCCCCGACGGCCAGCAATCCCGGCAGGGCGGTCTGGCCATCCAGATCGGTTGCGACCCCGCCACACTGATAATGCGCGGCAGGAACGACCGGGATCCAGTCCTTGGTCATGTCGATGCCGAACTCGAGGCATCTTGCGTAAATAGTCGGGAAATGGCTGAGGATGAAATCGCGGGATCGGTGCGTGATGTCCAGATAGACACAGTCAGCACCGGTTCGCTTCATCTCGGAATCGATCGCCCGGGCCACGATGTCGCGTGGAGCCAGTTCCAAACGAGCATCGTACCGCTGCATGAAACGTTCCCCCCCTGGAGTGCGAAGGATGCCCCCTTCACCACGAACGGCCTCTGAGATGAGAAACGACTTGGCCTGGGGATGAAACAAGCAGGTGGGGTGGAACTGGATGAACTCCATGTTCAGGATCGGCACGCCCGCCCGATAAGACATCGCCACCCCGTCGCCGGTCGCGATGTCCGGGTTGGTGGTGTACAAATACACCTTGCCGCATCCCCCTGTCGCGAGCAGCACCGTGGGAGACTCGAAGACATCCACCCGCCCTTCCGGGTTGCTCAACACATAAACCCCAGCACAGCGATTCGGTCCCGGCATCCCTAGTTTGGCCGTAGTGATGAGGTCGATCGCCAGATGGTTCTCAAAAACGGTGATCGCGGGATTCGCTGCCACCGCCGCCAAAAGAGCCCTCTCGATCTCGCGACCGGTGGCATCGGCCGCGTGAAGGATACGGCGTTTGGAATGCCCGCCTTCCTTGGTCAGATCCAACTCGCGTCGACCGCCACCCCCAGGAATATCCCGCTCACTGAACTGAGCCCCGATGCGCATCAACTCCGCGATGCGTTCGGGACCTTCTTCCACGATGGTGCGGACCGCCGATTCCCGACACAGACCCGCTCCCGCCTCGAGGGTGTCTTGGACGTGCAACTCAAAGCTGTCTTCGCGGCTGGTGACCGACGCGATGCCACCTTGCGCCCAATTCGTGTTGGAATCGGCGCGGTTTTTCTTGGTGATGATGGCCACCCTTCCACGAGTGGCCACCTTGAGGGCGTAGGTCAGGCCGGCAACACCGCTTCCCAAGACGATGAAGTCGAACGAATGGGTCTGTGAAGAAGACATCAGACCTAGGAACCACTGGCGCCGTGGTACTCGATCCGAACGATCTTGGTATCCGAGTTGTTACCCCAATCTTTTCCGTACTCGATCAGATACAGGCAGCCATCAGCTCCCAACTCCAGATCCATGGGACGCTTGAAGGTGCTCGCTGGCATGAAGCGCTCCATCATCCACTTGCCATCGGCTGTCTTGGCGATGTTGTCGTTGGCATCGAGTTTCACGGCGATGATCCAATTGCGGGACCACTCATAGATGAACAAGGTGTGATCGAACTCCTTGGGCAAGCGATGCGGTGATTTGTTCTTGGGATCGTAGTAATACACCGGTCCGGCCATGGCGGTCCGGCCTCCCGATCCCACGGCAGGGAATCGGGCCGAAGGCGAGGCTGGGTAATAGATGAAGGCGGGTTGGGCCGGCGGCAGATCTTGAATGCCGGTATTGTTGGGAGAGGTGTTCTTGGGATGCTCCGGATCAAAAACCATTCCCGAGGGATCCCAAGCATCCGGTTTGGCAGGCAGCGCAGGCAAATTTTCGGTCTGGCCCTTTTTCTTCAATTCGTCGATCTGCTTGCGAACTTGATCGTAGGCCTGCCGGGTATCAGTGGCACGCTGGCGATCAACGAAATTCACCTTGGTGTAAGGACGGTTGTCACCGACGAACATCGGCCAACCAAAGAACCCCGGCTTTCGGGCCTGGTTCACTTCGTCGAAACCGGCGGAGCCACGCTTGGCATCCGCATGCCCTGAATCGGGACCCACTTCTCCCCAATACAGATAACCCGTCTTGCGATCCACGGAGACGCGGAACGGATTGCGGTTACCCATCACGTAGACCTCAGGCCGTGTGCCTGCGGTGCCGGGCTTGAAGAGGTTGCCAGCGGGAATGTCGTACCCGCCTTGAGGGCGCGGCTTGATGCGAAGCACCTTTCCAACGAGGGAATTGGCGTTGGCTGCCGAGCGTTGGCCATCCCAAGGATAACGTCCTGAACGCTCATCATGTGGAGAGAAGCCGTCGGAGTCGAAGGGGTTGGTGTTGTCACCAATCGACATGTACAAGTTGCCCGCTGAATCGAAGGTCAAGGAGCCACCCACATGGCAGCATTGTTCACGTTGGGTCTCGACATCAATGATGGGCGTCTCCGAGCCCAGATCGAGTTGATCGCCCTTCACGGTGAAACGAGACACCCGAATGATGCCTACCTTGCCCTGGGAATTGGTGGTGGTCTCAGGCAGGGAACGGTTCACATAAATCCAATGATTCTTGGAGAAGCCCGGATCCAAGGTGATTCCAAGAGCGCCGTCTTCCAAGCCTGTGAAGGTCGGCAGTTTGGCAGCGACGACGGTCGTCTTTGTATCCGGCTTCCAGACCTTGACGATTCCCGCACGCTCCACCCAAAACACGCGCCCGTCTGCGGCGACCGTCAACTCCATGGGGTCGACAATGGTGTCTTTACGGGCTCCATCCACCAAGGCGTCCTCATCGAGAATCACCTTTTTGAAGGAAGCTTCTGGCGGAAGCCATGAATTGGTGGCTGCGGGTGCTTGTGCCAGAACTGGCCCCACCAGCGCCAATGCCATCGCGGCGCATAAACCGAAGGTGCTCATTGGTTAAATCCGACCGGATTCAGATCCAACAATCAAACCTGATTTGGAAATCATCCCAACAAAGTTCACGGTGACGCATCGCAGGAAGGATCCAACGAAGACTTCACCGGCCAGCGGCCGATCGACTACCTAGGCCCCTCCCCATTTTCAGACAGGCTCTGAGAAATCGACCATCAAGGGCTGCCAAGAATCTCCTGCTCCATGAGCCGCAAACGCTCGGTGGTGACTTGGACCAGAACCCGAATCCGCGGATCCACATCGCCTCTTTTGACAAGATTCCCTGAATTGCTTCGCTCCCGAAGATACGGATCCAAAACATCCATGAGACGGCGCACCTGATCAAAACGGGTCCGCAATTCAGGATCCACAGCGGCAGAATTCCGACGCGAGAAATATCGGGAACCCAAGACAGAAAGGTGCCGCAGTTGCGTCATCTTTCGCTCCACGACCGGCAATTGGGCGGCAAATGGCCATTGCTCGATGGTATCCGAAAGTCGGAGAAGTCGCCGACCGACCGGAGAATTGGTCGAACGGGCCACCTCCACATTCTCCTGAAGGATGGATCGCAGGAACCGGTCAATCGTCTCCGTGGAGATTTCTCGAGACGCATTCTGCACATAAAACGCCGAAGCCTGCACCGCCCACCACTTCTCCACCTCGAGCAGGCTTTGAAATTCGGCTTGGTAGGTCTTCAAAAATCCTGTTTGCCAGTTCAACGATTGGTTGAAAGAAAAAACTAGGGAACCCAAGGAGCCACCGCCTCGGCCCAACAATCGGAGGTGATGAACCAACAACGCTGACGAACCCTGAAACAACTGGAATTGATTCGTGTTGCTCGTCAGGGAATCGGAGGGAAATGCCATCACATCGAATCCCAGCGGCGATCGTCCAGACGTCTTGGCGGCAATCGCCACCAAGGGATCCATGGACCGACTGAGATCCTTGAACTCTCGATTCATCTGCGGCACCAATTCCCGACTCGACTCGCCAATCAACAGCGTCGTGATTCCCTCAGACAACCAGAGCGGGATGGGATTCAGCTGATTGGGGTTTCCTCGGTTGGCTATTTCCAAAAGCAGTGCCTCGACCGTCGTTCGGACCAAGAGTGTCCAATGCACGCGCTCCTGAAATTCCAAAGTGTACCGCCAACCATCGGCATACTGAGTCGCAAAGATTCTGGCCGGAGGCAGCCTCGAAACCTCCGGAAGGATTCGTACAACAATGGAACCGTTGAAGCGGTCTTCAATTTTGAGGACGCGCAACAACTCCCCCTTGATACGCTCACAGGAAACAGAAAGGAGCGCCGGGGTCAGGTTCGCAATACCCTGCGAATCCATGGGCCTTAGGGGTGTCAACGAAACGGTGCGCTGAGGACCGCCAGGAACCAGAACGGAATTCCGCGATAGATCCTCTTTGATCGAGGACTCCCCAAGAACAATGAACTGACCGGAACGACTTCGAGTCGGGACGCTGGAAGGGCGTCGATTGCGAGACTCAACCTGAGAGTGCAAGCCACCGCAGAAGAAAAACAAGATCCAAGCCCAACGGAAGATTTTCAAAACGTTCCGCATAGAAAACTGGATCAAAGCACCATGCTCACGATGCGGACGGCTTGGGAGTCGGAGCCGGTTTAGAACCACTCGAAGATCCGGAATCGCTGGCTGCAGACGATTTGTAGCCCGAGCTGCGATAATCGGTGATATAGAATCCAGAACCTTTGAACAGAAGTCCTGCACCTCCGCCCACACCGCGCTTTACCTTACCCTTGCCCCACTTCTTTCCTGGGCAAACCTCTTTGGGGCATTGCGTCAGCGGCTCATCGCTCATCCTTTGAGAAACGTCGAACTCCGCTTGGCATTTCAAACAAACGTATTCGTAGGTTGGCATAACTGATTCTAGTTCCAGCAGTGACCGGGATTATCAGAAAAGTCAAAACACGGTTTTAAAGCCGATCCACATCTTCTGCGGCCTTCCGACGGACAGACCTCACGCAAACTATTGACCTTTCATCCGATAGAGAACGCCCCGAAGGAACGTACAAAGCAAAAAGCCGGACTCCCAAAGGAGTCCGGCTTGGAAAGGTTCGGCGGCTACCTACTCTCGCGCAAGCTATACATGCACTACCATCGGCAATGCGGTGTTTGACGGCCGAGTTCGGGATGGGATCGGGTCGGGCCACCGCTTTATGGCCACCGTAAAATGTTTTAGAGAACAGTTGATTCTCTGAAAACTGCATATGTAGGAGTATGAATCGTCGAAACGAGTGTGCTTTCTTTTTTGAAAAGAGAAGCAATCAAGCCTCACGACTGATTAGTACTGGTCCGCTAAACCCCTCACGGAGCTTGCACGCCCAGCCTATCAACCAGGTAGTCTGCCTGGTGTCTTTAGGGACTTACGTCCGGGAAACCATATCTTGGGATGGGCTTGGCACTTAGATGCTTTCAGCGCTTATCCCTTCCGCACGTGGCTACGCAGCGATGCCGTTGACACGACAACTGCCACACCAGAAGTGCGTCATTCCCGGTCCTCTCGTACTAAGGAATGAACCCCTCAAGTTTCCTCCGCCCACAGTGGATAAGGACCGAACTGTCTCACGACGTTCTGAACCCAGCTCGCGTACCGCTTTAACCGGCGAACAGCCGGACCCTTGGGACCTTCTCCAGCCCCAGGATGCGATGAGCCGACATCGAGGTGCCAAACCGGGACGTCGATGTGAACTCTTGGTCCCGATCAGCCTGTTATCCCTAGCGTACCTTTTGTCCGTTGAGCGATGGCAATTCCACATTCAACCATCGGATCATTTGGGCCTGCTTTCGCATCTGCTTGACTTGTTGGTCTCGCAGTTAACCGGGCTTCTACCCATACGCTCGACGCATGGTTGCCAACCATGCTGAGCCCAGCTTCGCGCTCCTCCGTTACCATTTGGGAGGAAGCCGCCCCAGCCAAACTGACCCGCACGCACTGTCCCTCGCCCGGCTAACGGGATCGAGGTTAGACTCCTAATTGACAAAGAGTGGTGTTTCACATTTCGACTCCAGCACAACCGAAACCGTGCCTTCAAAGTCTCCCACCTACGCTAAGCATCATCAATCAGAAGCCAATACGAGCTTACAGTAAAGGTGCATAGGGTCTTTCCGTCCTACTGCGGGCAGGCGGCATCTTCACCGCCATTACAGTTTCGCCGAGAACCTCTCCGAGACAGTCGTTCAGTCGTTACAAGATTCGTGCAGGTCGGAACTTACCCGACAAGGAATTTCGCTACCTTAGGACCGTTATAGTTACGGCCGACATTCACGGGGACTTAGGTTCGGAGCTTCGCCTTGCGGCTAACAACTTGCCTTGATCTTTCCGCATTGGTCACTTGTCACACCCTATACGTTGTCTTAACGACGTGGCAGAGTGCTGTGTTTTTGTTAAACAGTCGCTAAACGCAATTTACTGTGGCTCGCCGAAGCGAGCACCCCTTTTCCCGAAGTTACGGGGCTAATGTGCCGAGTTCCTTAGAGAGGTCTCTCTCGCGCGCCTTGGTGCATTTACACCCACCCACCTGTGTCGGTTTGCGGTACGGGCAATGTGGTAAAGGGCCGACAGCTTTTCTAGACAAGTTGTCCGGTGACTTGCTTCAGGTTGCCCCTAAGCTAGGTCTTTCAATGACCTTGCCACTTTTCTCCTTGCGTCACTGTCGGTTTGAACCACATCGGTGCTGGAATGTTGACCAGCTGTGCATCGATTACGTCTTACGACCTCATCTTAGCTCCCGACTGACCCTGGGAGGACGAACCTAGCCCAGGAAACCTTGGGTTTACGGCGACCAGAATTCTCATCTGGTTTATCGCTACTCGTGTCTGCATTCTCACTGAACGGCGCTCCACGTCCCCTTTCGGTTCTGCTTCACTGCACCGTTCACGCTCTCCTACCACAGCAGAATGGCGAACCACTCTGCTATCCGCGGCTTCGGTACGTTATTTATCGCCAATCATTTTCGGCGCGAAATCACTCGATGAGTCAGCTATTACGCACTGTTTAAATGATGGCTGCCTCTAAGCCAACATCCTCACTGTCTAAGTAACTTCACATCCTTTCCACTTAACAACGTTTAGGCACCTTAGCCGGCGGGCTGGACTGTTGCCCTTTCGACGATGGAGCTTATCCCCCACCGTCTGACTGCCGAGGTATTGGATCCCGTGGAATTCGGAGTTTGATTGGTTTTGATATCCTGGTGTGGACTCTAAGCCATCCAGTGCTCTACCTCCACGGTTTACTTTCTCGACGCTCGCCCTCAAGCGATTTCGGAGAGAACCAGCTATCACGGGGTTTGATTAGTCTTTCGCTCCTACTCTCAAGTCATCTCAGGATTTTTCAACATCCACGAGTTCGGTCCTCCACACAGTGTTACCTGGGCTTCAACCTGCTCAAGAGTAGATCACCTCCGCTTCGGGTCTATTACCAGCGACTTAGGCGCACATTTCGTACTCGCTTTCGCTTCGCATCCACCTCAGAAAGGCTGACGCTGGCCACTGATAATAACTCGCAGACTCATTATGCAAAAGGCAGGCCGTCACACCTTGCGGTGCTCCGACACATTGTAGGCAGAGGGTTGCAGGATCTATTTCACTCCCCTAGCAGGGGTTCTTTTCGCCTTTCCCTCGCGGTACTAGTTCACTATCGGTTTCCAAGTAGTATTTAGCCTTATCCAGTGGTCTGGACAGATTCACGCGAAGTTTCACGTGCATCGCGTTACTTGGGAATTCCCTAGGGGTTTGTCCACTTCGCTGACCCGGCTTTCACGGTCTATGGCCAGCCTTTCAAGACTGTTCAGCTCGCTTTCATCCTCCCACGTCGGGCTCCCACAACCCCAAAGAAACAAGTTTCTCTGGTTTAGGCTCTTCCGCTTTCGCTCGCCACTACTGACGGAATCACGTCGTTTTCTTTTCCTGAGGTTACTGAGATGTTTCACTTCGCCTCGTTTCGCTCTGACGGACTATGAATTCATCCGGCAGTTCCCGTAAAACGGGAGGGTTGCCCCATTCGGAGATCCATGGGTTAACGCCTGTTTGCGGCTAACCATGGCTTATCGCAGCTTACCACGTCCTTCTTCGCCTCTTGGAACCAAGGCATTCACCTTCTGCCCTTACTAGCTTGATCACAAATTACTAATCGGAGATTTCCGTTACTGATCTTCTTAAAGCCTTAGCTTTCAGAGACGTTCACAAAATCTTACCGGTGTCTCGACGATTCACTGTTTTACCCTTACATATGCAGTTTTCAAAGAACTCAGGGATTCAGATTCACTGAAGAATCTAAATCCCAAATTCGTATTCTTGCTTTGGTGGGCCTGACTGGACTCGAACCAGTGACCCTGCGCTTATCAAGCGCATGCTCTAACCAACTGAGCTACAGGCCCATTGTTGTTTTCACAAACGCCGAATTTTTAAGAACCTCCTCACAGAAATTCATTAAACTCTCAACGCGGAAATTGGGTCACTGCTGATGGTGGAGCTGGGGAGGATCGAACTCCCGACCTTTAGCTTGCAAAGCTACCGCTCTACCAACTGAGCTACAGCCCCTTTTATCAGGTATCCGTGTCTTAAATATTAAAACATGAGGATCTACCCTTTTATTGGCCACAGCTGCTCTCAGGCAGAACCAAAGCAAAATTGTTAAAGAACAATCAAAAAAAACTGAAATGCACGATGAGGAGAGTCAGCTCTTACGAGCTGTCGACCTAGATGAATCTAGCAAAACTAGCCATCTGGTTTTCTCCTTAGAAAGGAGGTGATCCAGCCGCAGGTTCCCCTACGGCTACCTTGTTACGACTTCATCCCAATCACCATCCATACCTTAGGCGCATGCTTCCTTGCGGTTGGCTTTGCGATTTTGGGTACAGACGGCTTTCATGATGTGACGGGCGGTGTGTACAAGGCCTGGGAACGTATTCACGGCGCCGTAGCTGATGCGCCATTACTAGCGATTCCGGCTTCATGCTGTCGAGTTGCAGACAACAATCTGAACTGGGCCCGATTTTTAGGATTTGCTCCCCGTCGCCGGTTTGCGCCCCTCTGTATCGGGCATTGTAGTACGTGTGCAGCCCTAGCCGTAAGGGCCATACTGACTTGACGTCATCCCCACCTTCCTCCCCGTTGAAGCGAGGCAGTCCGTCCAGAGTGCTCCATCCTTTCGAATGGGTGGCAACAGGACGTAGGGGTTGCGCTCGTTGCGGGACTTAACCCAACATCTCACGACACGAGCTGACGACAGCCATGCAGCACCTGTGCAAACTGGTATTGCTACCTCGTCACCCTTTCAGGCTCCTACTATTTGCATGTCAAGGCTAGGTAAGGTTCTTCGCGTTGCATCGAATTAAGCCACATACTCCACCGCTTGTGCAGGCCCCCGTCAATTTCTTTGAGTTTTAATCTTGCGACCGTACTTCCCAGGCGGCGCACTTATCGTGTTAACTACGCCACGAGCGGGGTCGAATCCGCTCACAGCAAGTGCGCACCGTTTACAGCCAAGACTACCGGGGTATCTAATCCCGTTTGCTCCCTTGGCTTTCGTGCCTCAGTGTCAGGAATTGTCCAGAGATTCGCCTTCGCCACTGGTGTTCCTCTCGATATCTACGCATTTCACTGCTACACCGAGAATTCCAATCTCCCCTCCAATCCTCTAGTCAGATAGTCTTCAAGGCATTTTCCGAGTTGAGCTCGGAGCTTTCACCTCAAACTTAACCAACCACCTACGCACCCTTTACGCCCAGTGAATCCGAACAACGCTCGGGACCTCTGTATTACCGCGGCTGCTGGCACAGAGTTAGCCGTCCCTTCCTCTTCGGCTACTATCAAGTCACGCTGTATTATAACGTAACACTTGTTCGCCAATGACAGGGGTTTACGAACCGAAGCCCTTCATCCCCCACGCGGCGTCGCTCCATCAGGGTTTCCCCCATTGTGAAAAATTCTCGACTGCTGCCACCCGTAGGTGTCTGGACCGTGTCTCAGTTCCAGTGTGGCTGGTCGTCCTCTCAGACCAGCTACCCGTCTTAGCCTTGGTGGGCTTTTACCCCGCCAACTAGCTGATAGGCCGCGGGCTCATCGCGAAACCACAGGTCTTGCGACCCATGTTTGAATTCCCTGAGATGCCTCAGGAAAATCACATGCGGTATTAGCTCGCCTTTCAGCGAGTTATCCCACACTTCGCGGCAGATTACCCACGTGTTAAGCACCCTTACGCCACTGCTAACACAGAATATTGCTACCCTGTATCAACCGTTCAACTTGCATGTCTTATCCACGCCGCCAGCGTTCGTTCTGAGCCAGAATCAAACTCTCCGTTTAAATATAACGTTGTAACCCTTGTTTCTTCTCAGCTTGTTTTACCAAGCCAGTTTACTCCAAGAGCATTTTTGTGGCAGCCGATTGCTCAGCTGCCGGGCTCTTCACTCATCGTGCATTTCAATTTTCAATGAACCGCTCTCAGTGAGAGCTTAGTACCAGCCCAGGTTTCATTTTCGCTTCAAATGTGAACTTCAGGTTTAATCAACATTAAGTTGATCAATCTGCCGTTTACACCAGTAATTTTCTCACCTTTCGATGAAAAACCGCCCTTTCAGGCGACGAAAAATGTGGTTGAAGATTTTTTCAGCTTCAACCTGCTTTGCTGATGAACTCAGCGACCTTTTGAATCGCGTTGTTCGTAAGAACGAGAACAGTTAAGCCCATGCCCTTCAGACTGACAATACCTTTTTGAAACTTTTTTCAAACCGAGCCGAAACAGGCCTAATTTGCTGAGGTTTTCGCTGATTTTGTTCCGATCAATTTTCGCTTCGATGCTAATCCTTCCACCGGTGTGTTGGTCAGGATGTTGGTCAGGAGTATCGGTTTCTGGGGGTTTTGGGGCGATTTCATCAGGAACATCTGAACTGCGTGCGATCTGAATCAGAGCAACAACCCCTTTTTGCAGGGTCATCGGGAGAACACGTTGAATTTTGAGTCAGTGCTGACTTTTCCCACTCCTGTGTCTCGTCTCCGCAAACTGGCAAACAAGCCGCTTTGACCCAGATTCGGGAACGCAACCGATGGAGCGAAACCTTCAACTGCGCTGGGTCTTCGGGTTAAGGTGTTGCCATGCTGATGCTGCGCCGTTCGGTGGATCCAGAGTGGGCTCCACGCGTCACCCGCTCCTTGGGGGATTTGCTGGTGGACCATGCCCATCTGGAGCGCAAGGCAGCCACCACAGCCATCCAGCTGGAGAAGTACCGCGAGCTCTTTCCGAAGGTGCACGCTCTCAACCAAATTGCGATTGAGGAGCTTCAGCATTTCGAACTGGTGCTGCAGATTTTGGAACGGCGCGGATGGCCCTTTGGACAGCCTCAGCGCAGCGAATGGATCACCGGAATGATGCGCGGAGTCCGGCAAGGCCGGCGTGAATCAGCCATCGATCACCTGGTGGTTTGCGCCCTGATTGAAGGCCGGAGTTGCGAGAAATTTCAGATTCTTTCGGCATTCCTTTCGGAATCGGAACCGGAGCTTTCCGGGTTTTATCGGTCGTTGGTGGAGTCCGAGGGCAACCATTACGCCACCTATCTCATCATGGCCCGAGAGATTGATCTCCAGGAAACGGAGACGCGGCTCGATTGGTTTTTGGATCGAGACGCCGATCTGATGGCTCATCGCCACGACCTGTGCATCCTTCACTGATCTTCACCAGCGTTGCATCGATCCGCGCCTAACATCGGACCCTAGGGTCAATTAGGAATCGGCAACAATTTCGACAGCCGGCAGTCGTGACAGGTCACAGCCTGGCGAGTGAATTGACTGCGGCACCTCGGGCAATATTGGGAGTTCGCCGGGTCATCCCGCGCGGGAGGTTTGTCCCAGTTTGCCGTGCTGATGCCTCGGCGATGGGCCAAAGATTCGATTTCTCCTAAGATTCCAGAGGCTTCCAGAGATGTCTTGGGATGGCGGGTGCTTTCGACCGAACGTTCCGTAGATTCGGAATACTTGAGGCGACGCCACTCTTCCGATGCCAGCGCCTCCCAGCCGTGAAAACGGGGCAATGCCGCAGCCACGGCCAGTGGATGAAATCCAGCCACAGCCTCCTTTTGGGCCAAGTCTGCGGAGCGAATCGCCGCCAAGGGCGATAGGCAGGCCGAGAGCACTAATCGCAGTCGCTCGTCATCAGAGGCAGGAAACAGGCGACGGTGGACGCGATACACGATCCACGCATTGGAGACCATGAGGATGACAAGCCCAGGCGCGACCACGTAAAGCATGGGGCCGATGCCCAGAAACTGGAGTAAGACCGGCGCTCCAGCCCAGATCAACGACATGAGCCCCCAAGAGACCCATCGGAGAGGTCGAAAGGCCTGCTCCACCCGTTGCCGTTGCCGCTCTATGGCCTCCAATGGATCGCCCGCTGCACCAGGCTCCTCCGGAGCCGAAGAAGGCGAACCGCTATTCCGAATGGGAGCGGGAACACAATACGCACGACTAAGGCCAGGGATCGGGTAAACCCAGTGCAACGAGCCTCTCGGAGTGGTGAAAAGACCACCCCGAGCGACTGCCTCCCAACCCTGCCCGCGACGTCGAAAAAACCAGACATCGGGGCGCACCCAGACAACGAATTCAGACAGATACAACAGGAGGAGGACAACCAGAAGCATCTGCACCGAACTCATGAAGCAGCGCCTCGTCGGAATTAAAGGTCGAGCGCTTCGCCCGGGGCTGGCTGCAGCACCTTGATCTTGGGATGACGGGCTTGGATTTGCTCGCAAATCCAGCCCTTGGCATCGGTATCACCGTGTCCGAGCACCACCACGCGCGGATTCACTTCGGCCACCATGGACATCAAATCGTCCCGGTTGGCATGCGCCGTGAGATCGAAATCAAAGACTTCGCAGTTCCGGTTCAACTTTCCGACCGATGGGCTGAAGTGGAAACGCTCTCCCGGCTTGGCGGCTTTGAGTCGACCCCCCGGTGTTTCTGAGTCGGCATATCCAACGAAGAAAATCCCATGCCGTTCCTCGCCCACGATTCGAGCTGCCAAGGCATGAGCCCCGGTGTTTTCGCTCATCATGCCGGCGGTCATCACGAAGATCCTGCCACCGCGCAGAGACATGGATTCAATGTCGTTGGTGGAGATCACCTGAAGATTCAGCGCATGGGTCAGCTTGAGATTCGGATGATGTCGGTTGGTTCTATTGGACTGGAGATCATAGATCTCGGTGAAGACACGACCCAATCCACCAATGTAGACCGGTTGTTCACGCAGTTTTCCAGATCGCATGAGCAACGCGAGGTACGCAAGAATTTCCTGGGTCCGGCCGAGTGCGAAGGCGGGAATGAGCACCGTCCCTTTGCGGGCCAGCACCCGGTTGATCCCGTCGGCCAAGCGATCCAGCTCCTGATCCCGGCTGAAATTGGGTGGCAACTGGCGGTTCCCACGGGTGGTTTCCATCACCAGCACATCCGCACGAACCCCCTCGAAGTCAGCCGCACGCAAAAGAGTCTGATCGTGGAAACAAACATCGCCCGAATAGAAGAGACTCTGCTTGCGGCCACGCACCAAGACTCCCGCTGATCCCAGGGCATGACCGGCATCGAACAACTCCAGTGTCGGGGTATGCCGGCGACCCGGAGCGGTACCGGTGCTCCGCGCGAACTGGGCCCACTCGATTTCCCGACGGTAGCCGAATCCTTGGAACACCGGAGCGTAGTCGTCCACTTCCTCGTGGGTGTAGAGGGGGTATTCGCGAATACCCAACTCATCACGCTGACGAACCATCACGTTGACCGAATTATGCAGGACCCGCTCGACAATGAAATAGCTCAGGTCGGTCATGATGACCCGGGCATGGGGGAAATATTGGAGCGCCACCGGCAGAGACCCGACATGGTCATGGTGGCAGTGGGTCAAAGCGATAGCGTCGACCTCCAGATCCTTCACTGATTCGTACAGTGGGAGAGAGGAGAGGCCTTCGCGCTTGGGGTGAGTCCCGGCATCCATCAGGAGCTGGTGCCCGTCAACGGAGAGCATCCAGGCGCTGGCTCCGATGTCGTGGTCCGGGTTGAGGTTCGTGATCCGCATCGCGGACATGGATAGACTCTGGCCACCCCTCACCGCAAACGCGGAAAGCGTTTATTCAGCAATTGAGCTTCCGCCCCGTCACGCCGTAGGAACCGGTTGAAGCACCAATGTGGCCACCAATCCGCACTCCCGACCGTTGGCCAATTCCAACCGGCCGTGACAGGCCGCCATGCAGCTTTTGACAATGGCGAGCCCAAGCCCCGTGCCCCCGGTGTCGCTCGAACGGGATTGGTCCGGCCGGTAAAACGGTTCACCCAAACGGAGTAATTCCGATTCGGACACACCGGACCCGGAATCCACCACCCGCCAGAGAACAAAATTCGCGGTGTCGAAAGTGGTCTCGATTCGGATCGGACCTCGATTTCCTGCATGATTTCGGGCGTTTCGCAAAAGGTTGCCCATGGCGCGCTCCACCAATTCCGGATGTCCTAGAGCTTCCAATCCCTCGGGGACTTCAACCGTGAGATCCGTGGTATTCGGCATTTCCCGAGCCACCACCCGGCGGGTGAGATCAGCCAACGAAACAACGGCCATCTCTGCGTCGGCCGGCTTCAAGGCCGCCTTGGAAAACTGCAGCAGCTCATTGACCAAACCGGACATGTGCCGCACCTCCTCGCGCACGTCATCCACATAGGGCCGCCCTTCGTCATCGGTGCGATGTTCCAAGACCCCCAAAGCCATTTCCATGCGAGCCAACGGGGAGCACAACTCGTGGGCGACATCGCCAAGAAACCGCTTTTGGCCATTCACCAATCCATCCAACCGTCCGGACATGCGATTGATCGCCCCGCCCAGTCGCCCCAACTCATCGCCGCGATCCTCTGGCACCCGCGTGTTGAAGCGCCCCTCGGCGATGCGCTCCGTTGCGAAGGTCATTTGCGATACCGAGCGGGTGATTCCACGCACGAATGGCAGCCACCAAAGCACCGAAACCGCCAGCACCGCCGAGGCCGCCCAAAACCACGACTGCAGGTCGAAAAACAAACCGCCCGCTGACAAACTCTCCGAGACCATGGCCATTCGGAGACCTCGCGGGAGGCCCGGTCCGCGTATGGGATTTCCGTGGATCAACCAATAC
>Ga0255092_1000116_pt1 | contig 38314 bp, 35 predicted proteins | sample Colum_Yuk_RepC_8_2_FD_188454 | JGI IMG/M metagenome (GOLD analysis project Ga0255092, IMG submission 188454) | Freshwater microbial communities from Columbia River, Oregon, United States - Colum_Yuk_RepC_8d | ecosystem: Environmental > Aquatic > Freshwater > River | place: USA: Oregon...
TGCTAAGGGTGCAGACGGCAACGTCTCGAGGGTTCGAATCCCTTCCACTCCGCCACAATCCCTACCTTCATGTTTTGTCTATGAACCGAGAACAGGGCCTCCTCTGGCCTCTGGAAATGGTTCTGGCCAAGGCGCGGTTCGGCCAGCCTCTTTTGTCAGTGAAAATCCCTTGATCCTGGGATGATGCGCGCGTTTCGGGGATGGGCGGGCATCGGAGCGGCAAGCGGCTTTCTGACTTCGTCGGCGCGGGAAAGGGGCGGCAAAAGGCTTCGGTCCGACAGGCGCAGCAAAACATCACCGCGATCTTCCAAACTCTCGACGACGACGTGGATGACGCCAGAGGCTGGGTCACGTTGCAGCCGCCCGCTCACCTGCATCAGACGGGCCGTCATGATCACCTTGCGAAACGCGGCCATCACCTTGGGCCAGACCACGAGATTGGCCACGCCGGTTTCGTCCTCCAGCGTGATGAAACAGACGCCCTTGGCGCTACCGGGGCGCTGGCGCACCAGCACGAGACCGGCCAGTTGCACGCGACGATTATTTGCGACCGCGGACAGATCGGCGGCACGCACGAACCCCTGTCGGGTCATGCTGGCCCGCAGAAACTCCATCGGATGTGCTTTCAAGGACAGGCGCAGCGTCTGATAATCGGCCACCACCTGTTCGCAAAGCGGCATCTGCGGCAGACGGGCCAAGGGCTCAACTCCCTCGTCCTGTCCGGGCTGAAACAGCGGCAGGTCGGGGGCGTCTCGCAGGGCTTTGGCCTCCCACAGGGCGGCCCGACGATCCAGACAGAGCGAGCGGAAGGCATCGGCCGCGGCCAAGGCGCGGATCGTGCGACCATTCACCCCTGCGCGGGCAGCAAGATCGGCAAGGCTGACAAAGGGTTCATCCCGTGCCCGGATCACCCGCTCGGCCGCGTCACGCGTCATGCCATCCACCTGTCGCAGACCCAACCGCAGGGCAAAGCTGTTTCCCGACGGTTCCAGCGTATTGTCCCATTCACTGAAATTCACATCCGCCTCACGCAGGTCGACCCCGTGTTCGCGCGCATCGCGCACGATTTGGGCGGGGGCGTAGAACCCCATCGGCTGCGAGTTCAGCAGCGCGCAGGCAAAAGCCGCCGGATAATGGCACTTCAACCAAGACGAGACATAAACCAGCAAGGCAAAGCTGACCGCATGGCTTTCGGGAAAGCCATAGTCGCCAAAGCCCTTGATCTGTTCAAAGCACCGTCTGGCAAAATCGGGATCATAGCCCCGCCCGATCATGCGGCCCACCATCAACTTTTCCAGCGCACCGATGGTCCCGCGCGAGCGGAAGGTTGCCATGGCACGGCGCAGTTGGTTCGCCTCTGTCGAGGAAAATTCGGCCGCGACCATGGCAATTTTCATGGCCTGCTCCTGAAAGATCGGGACGCCATAAGTGCGGCCAAGAATACTGCGCAGCTCGTCCGGGTCATGCGGGGCCGCAGGAGAAGGGTAGTCTGCCGCCTCGATCCCGCTGCGCCGCCGCAGATAAGGATGCACCATGTCGCCCTGAATGGGGCCGGGGCGCACGATGGCGACCTCGACCACCAGATCATAAAAGATCCGCGGTTTCAGCCGGGGCAGCATGTTCATCTGCGCGCGGCTTTCCACCTGAAAAACACCGACACTGTCCCCCCGACACAGCATGTCATAGGTGTCTTTGTCGGCGGCGGGGATAGAGGCAAGGTCATGCTCAACGCCATATTGATGGCGCAAAATATCAAAGCACTTGCGGATACAGGTCAGCATGCCCAGCGCCAGAATATCCACTTTCAGGATGCCGAGTTCGTCGATGTCATCCTTGTCCCATTCGATAAAGCTGCGCTCTGGCATGGCGGCGTTGCCGATAGGCACGGTTTCATGCAGCGCGCCTTCGGTCAGGATAAAGCCACCGACATGCTGGCCCAGATGACGCGGCAGACCGATCATCTGTTCGGCCAACTTGATCGTGCGGGCCATCAGCGGATCCGTCAGATCCACCCCGGCCTCGCGGCTGTTGGCTTCTCCCATGCTGGTGCCCCAGCTGCCCCAGACGGTTTTCGCCAGCGCCGCCGTCACATCCTCTGAAAGCCCCATGACCTTGCCGACCTCTCGAATGGCAGAGCGGGGGCGATAGTGGATGACGGTGGCGCATAGCCCGGCCCGATGGCGGCCGTATTTGTCATAAATATGCTGGATCACCTCTTCGCGCCGCTCATGTTCGAAGTCGACGTCAATGTCGGGCGGCTCATCGCGATCGATGCTGATAAAGCGTTCGAAAAGCAGCTCTTGCTCGGCAGGATCGACCGAGGTGATGCCCAAAACGAAGCAGACCGCCGAATTGGCGGCAGACCCGCGCCCCTGACAAAGAATACCCTGTGCGCGCGCCCAAAGAACGATCTCGTGGATGGTCAGAAAATACTGGGGGATATTCTTGAGTGTGATGATCCCCAATTCCTTGACCAACAGGCCTCGGACCTTTTCCGGCACCCCGCCGGGATAGCGCCTGGCCGCCCCCACCCAAGTCAGCTTTTCCAACTGGCTTTGCGCGGTTTCTCCCTTTGGCACGGTTTCATGCGGATAGACGTAGGCCAGTTCCGCCAGCCCAAAGTGACAGGCATCGGCCACCTCGCGCGTGGCCAGAATGGCGTGGGGCCAGTCCGCAAAAAGGCGCACCATCTCGGCGGGTGATTTCAAATGGCGTTCGGCATTGGCATCCAAGAGGAAGCCAGCGCTCCGGATCGTCACCTTTTCGCGGATACAGGTCATGACATCCTGCAAGGGACGGCGATCGGGGCTGTGGTAATGCACATCATTCGTGGCAAGGATCGACAGGCCATGCGCGCGGGCCAGCCGGTCCAGCCGGTTGATCCGCGCCCTGTCGTCGCCGCGATAAAGATGGCTGACCGCGATATGGCGCAGGCTGGGCAAACGGCGGACCAGACCGGCAAGACGACGCGGCAACGCCGGGTCGGGCAGGACGATCAGTTGCACCCCTTCGGCATGGGCAGCCAGATCGTTCAGGGTGATCTCACAGATCCCCTTGGCCTGCCATTGATCGTCCGTGTTCTGCCGCTTGCCCTTCGTCAACAGGCTGCACAACCGACCATAGGCGATCCGGTCCCGCGGATAGGCCAAAAACACCTCTCCCGTCACCAGACGAAGCCGGCACCCGATGACGGGCCGCAGATTGGCTTTCTTCGCCTCGGCGTGCAGACGCACCACCCCGGCCATCGTATTCAGATCGGCCACGCCAAGCGCGTCATAGCCAAGGGCATGCGCCATGCCGATCAATTCACTGGCGTCCGACGCGCCGCGCAAAAAGGAATAGGGCGTGGTCACGGCCAACTCCACATAGGCGGCGCGGGGATTTGGCGGAAAATCCCCTGTCAGCGTGTTGCGGATACGGCGGTTGTCACTGTCGGGCATCAGGCAAAGACCCCATGCAGAAACCAACGCGGAGCGCCGCCGCGGCCATCCCCCGGCACCCCTTCCCGGTAAAGCCAGAAGCGGTGCCCCGCCTCATCTTCGACCTTGAAGTAATCGCGCAGGCGGGTGCCGGGCCTGTCTTGCCACCATTCAGGGGCAATGCGTTCCGGCCCCTGATAGCGGGCAACAAGGTAGCTGCGCCGCCGCCACTGAAACTGCGCGGGTGGACCTTCGGGCAGGGCGTAAAGCACGCGGACCTCCTCTGGGTGATCCAAGAGCCGTTGCGGGCGATCGGCCATGGAATGCACTTGATCCGGCAGCCCCGCCATCGGCGCGGCCAACACCTCGGCGCGTTCTGGAATATGGCTTGCCACAGGCTGAATACGGGCCAGAGCCGCGCGGCCGAAACGCGCGGTCAACCTGTCGACAAGATGCGAAATCTCAACCCCGGACTCGGCACCGCCAGCCAGATCAACCTGCCCCACGCCAAGCGCTTCGGCCACAAGCGCCTCGAGCGAGATCAGATCAAAGCCAAAGCCAGGGTTGATCCGCTCCAACCGGTCGCGGAACAGAAAGGCCAGATGCGCCGGGTCACGACTGGGCCGGGCGCAGGCGGCCTCAATCCGGCTCACCGTGCCATCGGTGCGATAGACGGTCAGGCACAAGCGGCGTGCGCCCTGATGCATCTTGGCCAGTTGATCGCACAGTGCCGCACACAGGCCGGGCAGATGATGCGTGGGATCAAAAATCGGCTCGGCAAGCCGGGCATGGACGCGAAAGACGGGTGGCGCATCGGGGGGGGATACGGGTTCGGCCAGATGTCCGGTCAACTGATCCAGGCGGATCAGTGGGTTCTGCGCAGGCCCTGCACGGGAAAACCGCCGTGCAAGCGACAACCGCGGCAGATCGGCCAACTGGCCAATGCGGCGCAACCCCAGACGCTTCAAAAGCAGCACCGTCTCTCCATCAAGCCGCAGGGCCGCCACGGGCAAGGCGGCGCTGTCAGCACAGATCGCCCGCACCGGCCCAAACCGCGCCAAAGCCCAAGCCGCGCCCCATGTCGGGGCAAGGGCCAACCGCGCCTCATGGCCCAGCGCAGAAAGCGTGCCTTCCATATCCGCCAGCATCGCCGCCTCTCCGCCCCACAGATGATCCGCCCCGGTGGTGTCAAGGATCACCCCATGCGCGACCATGCCATCTGCGCCCCAGTCATCGGCAACCGTCCAAGGGCACCAACGGCGCGCCCAAAGGGCAAGACGCCGCAGGGCGGCCAAGTCACCTTGGGGGTCGGCAAAATCAACCTTCAGCGTGGGGCACAGCGCGCGCATGTCGGTCAGCCGCGCGCCCACGCACACCCCTGCCAGATGGGCCGCTCGGTTCACCGCATGGATGACCGCCCCCTGCGCGCCGTCCCCAACCAACGCCAGCGGCAGGTCATCGGGCAGCGTGTTTCCCGCCCGCTGCTGCATGTTCTGCCAGCGTTCCATCGGGAACTGCGGCAACCAGATCGAGACGATCCTCCGCTCCATCGCCCTGCGCCCGCTCATATTGTGCCACCCATTCCCCCGGCCGGCCACCGCGCGAACGGAACAACTCCACCCGCCAGCGCGGACTTCCGGGTGCGCGCGGGTCGTCGGGATTTGCCGCCGACGGCAGAGGCGCAATCCGCCAGCGGTCGCGCGCAGCACTCAGATCGACGCTTGCCCCCTGCCGGATCAACCAGCAGGGCACACCATCCATCTCGGCCCGCAGGGCCAAACGTTTCATCGCGGTAAAACTCACCGCCGCCGGATCGCCCTGAATTTCGGCGACCACCGCAGCCAGCGCCTTGCAACGCAGCCCCTCCTCGACTGCGGCCATGACATCGATGGGCCGGGAAAGCTGCATCAGCATCAGGGGTTTGCGACCGCTGGCCTGCCCTGCCAGAAAAGGCCGGCCAGTTTCGCGCCGCGCCAATCGGTCCTGAATCCACAAAAGCGGCCCTGCCCGCATGCTGATTTGGGACAGGACAAACCCCGCAGCGGCGGCCTCTGCGCCATGCGCAGGAAAAACCTCGGACAAAGTGATGCTTGTCCGTGGCCCACGAGAGGCGAACGGCAGGGCTTGTGCGGTCAAATGTGCGGGCATCCGGAGCATGGCACACGGAATCATTCCAGTATGTTCTCTCTTTGTTCCAATACTCCGATGCCGCGACGCAAACAAGATACAGCCCACACCATCAGGCCGCCTGGCAACGGTTCGGACATGCCTTTACTGTCTATCTTTGATAGACTAATGAAAGACCGACAAGGATACCTCTATGACACAGCAACCCGAATCCCCCTCTTACGACCGCAAGGGCAGCCTTGGCCTTGCGCTGCGGCGACGGATTCTGACCATGCAGGTCGCGCCGGGGGCGGTGCTGGACGAACACGATCTGGCCGAGGAATTTGGCCTGTCGCGCCCCCCGGTGCGCGAGCTTTTGCGGCAAATGGCGGGCGAGGGTTATGTGGAACTGGAGCCGAACCGCCCTGCCCGCGTGATGCCGATGGGGTATCAGTCCTTGCGCGATTTCTTTCTGGTCGCACCGATGATTTATATCGCGACCACCCGCCTTGCCGCCGAACGCCGCACCGCCGCCGATCTGACCGCCCTGCGCGCCATCCAAACCGCGTTTCGCGCCGCGATTCAGGCCGGGGATGTCGAGGCGCGGGTGTTTCACAACGACCACTTTCACCTGAAGATCGGCGAGATTGCAGGCAATGCCTATCTCCTGCCCAGCTTGCGCCGCTGCCTGATCGACCATGCCCGCATCGCCAAGGTGTTTTACGAAGACCAGATCGCCGCCCACCACCCGCAGGCCATAGCGGAACGCGACGAAGCGGCCCAGCAGCATGACGAGATCATCGCCGCCATCGATGCGCGCGAGGCCGACCGCGCCGAGGCGTTGGTGCGCGGCCATCTTGATCTCTCGCGCCGCAACATGGCGATGTATGCCGCCCCTGATGCCATGACCATTCGCCCCTGATGAACCGTCTCCTGATCTAAAGGATCACCCCATGACCGCTTTTGCCTTTCCCGGCCTGAACCTTGCTCTTGCCACCCCTTTCGATGCCCAAGGTGGCATCGACTTTGCCCGCATGGAACAGAACATCGAGCGGTATCTGGCCGCTGGCGTCACGGGCTTTGTGCTGTCCTCGGGCACCGGCATGCATGTGTATCTTTCGCCGGATGAGGCGCAGCAGGTGATCGAGCGCGGTGCCAAGGTGATCAACGGCCGCGCCCGTATCATCGCGCAGACCTCGGCGCTGATGGCCGAAGATGTGGTCACCCGCACCAAGCGCGCCCGCGATGCCGGGGCTGATGGCGTGATGGTGCTGCCGCCGTTTTTCGAAGGTCCGACCGACGATGATGGCATTGTCGATTTCTACGCCGAGGTCGCCGCAGCGGGGCTGCCGGTCATCGGCTATAACGTGCCTCATGCGGTCGGGGTCGAAATCACCCCGGACCTGTTCCGCAAGCTGGCGCAGATTCCCGGTTTTGCCTCGGTCAAGGATTCCAGTGGCAATCTTGGGGCGCAGGCCGAATTGATCCGCACCGGTCTGCCGGTGATGAATGGTGCCGATCCTTTGGTGCCCTATGCCCTGCTCGCCGGTGTGGCTGGCCTGATCTGGGGCGGGGCCAATATCGCGCCCAAGACCTGTCTTGCGGTGGTCAAAGCCGCCCAAGACGGCCACTGGGCCGAGGCCCGCGCGCTTTGGTCCAAGCTGGAGCCGATCATGTCGCTGATCTGGGCTGGGGATTATGTGCAATCGGTGTATGCCGCGGCCGAGATGACGGGATATGGCGCAGGCGCGCCACGCAAACCGCTGCGCGCACTTGCCTCGGATCGGCTGCAAACGATCCGGAATGCCGTGGAAGATCTGATCGCCGCCGAGAAGGCCTGAGATGACGACCACCCGCTTTGTCGCCAAAGCCCTGCCACGCCAGCCGGGCGTCTCTGGTTGGGCCGCCATGCTGCCCCCCCGCCAGCCGCAGGCCGGGCTGGAAGGCAAGGCCCTTGCCGATGTCGTGATCATCGGCGCGGGCTTTGCAGGTCTTGCCGCTGCGCGCCGCCTGTCACAGCTTGACCCTGCCTTACGCGTCGCCGTGCTGGAGGCTGGGGTGATCGGCGAAGGCCCGGCAGGACGCAATTCGGGCTTCATCATCGACCTGCCACATGAAGTGTCCGCCGAAAGCCTTGGATCGGACAGCACCGAACATGCCCGCCGCGACATCTTCAAGAACCGCACAGCGATTGCCCTTGCACAAGGCATGTCCGAGGAACACGGCTGGGGGCCAGAGGTGTTCAACGCCGCTGGCCGCTATTCCATCGCGCGCGGGGCGGCGGGCGATCACCATTTGCGCGACTATGCCGCACAGCTGACCCGCTTGGGCGAGGCGCACCGCCTGCTGGACGCGGGCGAAACCGCAGCCTTTACCGGAAGCACAGCCTTCAGTTCGGCGCTGTTCACCCCCGGCACGGCGATGATCCAGCCCGCCGATTTCGTGCGCCGCATGGCCGATGCTTTACCGGCCCCGATCCGGGTTTACGAAAACAGCCCCGTCACCGCCTTTGCCCGAGAAGGCAGCGGCTGGCGCATCGAAACCCCAAAGGGCCAGATCGCGGCGGGGCGGGTGATCTTGGCGGTCAACGGCCATGCCACCAGCTTTGGCCTCTTGCCCCGGCGCTTGATGCATGTCTTCACCTATGCCTCGCTGTCGCAGCCCTTCGATCCGGCGCGGCTTGGCGGGCTGCGGGACTGGGCCGCCACACCGGCCTTGCCGATGGGCACCACCCTGCGGCGGCTTTCGGGACCAGAGGGCGATCGGCTGCTGGTCCGCTCGCGCTATACCTATAACCCGACCCTCACAGTCAGCGACGGCGCCTTGGCCCGCGCGGGCCGTTTGCATGACCGCAAACTGGCCAGCCGCTTTCCCATGCTGAAAGGGCTGGCGATGCAGCATCGCTGGGCCGGCGCCATGGCGCTGACATGGAACAGCGTGCCGGTGGTGGACGAGCCGGAACCCGGGCTTTGGGTTGCGGCGGGCTGCAATGGCGTCGGGGCCACCAATGCAACGGCCAATGGCATCGTGGCGGCGGAGCGCGCCTTGGGGCATCTGTCCCAACTCGGTCGCAACTTTCAACTGGCGGCGGCGGCACACCCCATTCCGCCAGAGCCGATTGCAACAATCGGCGGCAAGGCTACCCTGGCCTGGAAAGAATGGCGCGCCGGGGACGAGTAACCTCAGGCGCGGCTCGGTGGGCGGGATCGCTTTGCTCCCGCCGCATGCACCACAGAGATAAGCCACGATATAGGTTGCCCCGGCAGGTGGAGACGCCCCCTGTCGCAAATCGGCAAATGTCGCAAACGGGTTCATGTCGCAAAATGAACCATTCGCTTCGTCACCATGACTGTCGCCCCCCGCCTTCCCAAGCCTTATGGCCGCACACGCCATGACGGGAGGCATCCATGAACGAGATCACCGCAAAAACTGCTCGGGCCGGAGGTCGCGGCGCGCGTCGGGCCATGCGCGCCGCCCCTGATTTCGAGATGCTGCCCTCGCTCAAGCGCGGGCTGCCGGACTGTGAGCCGATGACGCCCGAACAGGTGCGCCGGATCGACGAGGCCTCGATGGCCATTCTGGAAGAAGTTGGCGTCATCTTCCGTGATGAAATCGCGCTGGCCGACTGGAAACGCGCCGGGGCAAAGGTGGTGGGCGAGCGGGTCTATCTTGACCGCGAACTGGTGCGTGAATTGATCGCAACCATCCCGTCGAGCTGGTCCTATCAGGCCCGCAACCCGGCGAAATCGCTGCCTTTTGGCGGCAAACATTCAATCTTCGTGCCGATGACAGGCGCGCCTTTCCTGCGCGATCTGGATGATGTGCGGCGCTGGCCGACGATTGCCGACCTGAACATGTTCCACAAGTTGGCGCATATGTCGCCCGCGCTGCATTCGACCGCGCACCACATTGTGGAGCCGATGGATATCAAGGTCAGCCATCGACACCTGCACATCACTTATTCGTCGATGAAATATTCCGACAAGACCTTCATGGGCATGACCACCAGCGGCAAGAATGCCGAAGATGTCATGGCGATGTGCGAGATCTTGTTTGGCCGCGAGACGATGGAGGAGACGCCCGTCACCACCGGCAACTGCAACGGCAACTCGCCCTTGGTCTGGGACGAAACCATGCTGTCGGCAATGCGTGCCTTTGTGAAACGCAAGCAGCCGGTCCTGTGCTCGCCCTTCGTTCTGGGCGGGGCCAATACGCCCGCCTCGGTCGCCCCCGCTGTCGCACAATTGAACGCCGAGGCGCTGTCGGCGCTGGCCTATACCCAAGTGATCCGCAAAGGCGCCCCGGCAATCTATGGCCACTACCTGTCGACCGTCTCGATGAAATCAGGTGCCCCGATGGCAGGCACCCCGGAAATCAGCCTGATGAACTTCATGATCGGTCAGATGGCGCGGTTCTATAACGTGCCGTGGCGCACCTCGAACCTTCTGGGCGGGGCAAAGACCTTTGACGCGCAGGCAGGCTACGAAAGCGCCATGACGATGAACGCGGTTCTGCATGCGGGGGCCAATTACATCTGGCATTCGGCGGGCTGGAACGAGGCGGGGATGCATTGTTCCACCGCGAAATTCGTGGTCGACGCCGAAATGTGCGCCATGGGCTACCGCATGGCCGAAGGCCCGCGCTGGGATGACTTTGACGAGGCGATGGCGGCCGTCCGCGATGTCGGCCCCGGCGGCCATTATCTGGGCCATCCCCACACGCTGGAAAACTTTGAACGCGCCTTCTTCATGCCGAAGATGTTCGACAACAATTCCATCGAACAATGGCAGGCCGAAGGTTCGGTCGAGATCACCCAGCGCGCCCTGACCCATGCCCGCAAGCTGTTGGATGACTACGAAGAGCCAAAGCTGGATGCTGGCGTGAACGAGGCGCTGCTGGATTACATCGCCCGGCGCGAGCGTGAAATCCCGGCCGTGGATGAGTTGAACACCGAACATTGAGGTCAAGACGATGAACGATCTAAAAGGCAAAAAGGCGCTTGTTACCGGGGCGGCGGGCGGGATTGGTGCTGCCGTGGTCAAGGCCCTGCGGGCGCGGGGCGCGCTGGTCGCGGTCGCGGACCGCGATGTGTCGGGGGTTGAGGCAGAGGCACATCTGCCCGGCAATCTGCTGGAGGCGGCCTACGCCGATGGCCTGCCCGCCGCAGCCAAGGCTGCCCTTGGCGGGCTGGACATCATCGTCAACAACGCCGGGGTCATCACGCGTGGCCGCGTCGATGAAGCCTCGGAAGCTGATTGGGATTTGTCCGTGGGGGTGAACGTTCAGGCCCCGTTCCGCATCTGCCGTGCGGCCATTCCACTGTTGCCGCCGGGGTCTGCCATCGTCAACGTCGCCTCCTGCTGGGGTCTGCGTCCTGGTCCGGGCCATGCGGTTTACTGCATGACCAAGGCCGCGATTGCCTCGCTGACCCAATGCATGGGCATGGACCATGCCGACAAGGGCATCCGCATCAACGCTGTCGCCCCGAATGAGGTGAACACGCCCATGCTGCGCACCGGTTTTGCCAAGCGTGGCTTTGACCCGGATACCGCTGTCGCAGAGCTTGGCAAAACCGTGCCCTTGGGCCGAATTGCCGAACCCGAAGACATCGCCGATGTGATCCTGTTCCTCGCCTCGGACGCCTCACGCTACATGGTTGGCGCGGTGGTCGAGGTGAATGGCGGAAAGCCCGTGAAATGAGCCGCTTTGCAGGAAAGATCGCCCTTGTGACCGGCGGTCGGTCGGGCATCGGGCAGGCGATTGCCCGGCGTCTGGCGGCCGAAGGGGCGCGGGTCATCACCGCCCAACGCGGACCGGATACCGAGTTCGAAGGCATTGAGGCCGATTTCACCGACACTGCCAGCCCGGATAAGGTGCTGGCCGAGATCATCGCCCGCGCGGGCCGTCTGGATGTTTTGGTGAACAACGCGGGCATGATGCAGGAAGCCCGTGTCGAGGACATGAGCCTTGCCGATTGGGAGCGTACGATCCGGGTGAACCTGACGGCCCCGTTCCTGTTCATCAAGGCGGCCATGCCGCATCTTCGCAGGGCGCAGGGCGCAATCGTCAACATCGGCTCGATCGAGGGGCTGGGGTCGAACCCACAGCACGCCGCCTATTCGGCGTCAAAGGCGGGCTTGCATGGGTTGACCCGCGCGGTGGCGGTGGACGAATCCACGCGTGTTCGCTGCAACGCCGTCGCCCCGGGCTGGATCGACACCGAGTTGAACGAGGCCTTCGTCGACGCCATGCCCGACCCCGTCGCCTTCCGCCAGAACATTGGCCGCATCCATCCCGTCGGCCGCACTGGCAAGCCCGAGGAAGTTGCGGCCTTGGTGGCGTGGTTGGCATCGGATGAGGCGGGTTTTGTCACCGGTCAGGTCTGGACGGTGGACGGCGGGCGGATGTCGAAACTGAGCCTGCCGTAACACGCATCGGGCTGAGGCCAGACCTCTTCGGCCCGGCCGCATCGCTTAAATCCCCATCCCCGGCCAGTCTGCAGCAAGCCGGGGATGGGCAGGCGTGCCTTGGCTATTCCGCCGCGGCACGCCATTCTTTCCAGCGCAAAAACACATTCGCGCCGATGGTCGAAAACGGTTGTGGAGGCAGTTTGGTCGGCTCTGCCTCGGCGGTGAAATGCCGGGTGATGGCACTGGTCGTGCCGCTGGCCAGTTCTGCCGCCCCGATCCCGGTCAAAGTGCCGCGCGCGGTGCCAAGGCCGTTTTGCACGCAAGCTGCATAGAGCCCATCGTCCAACTGCCGCATGATCGCGACCGAGTTTTGCGACAGGCACAGATGGCCTGCCCAGGCAAACTCCATCTTGGCGCCCTTCAGCTGCGGGAAGCGTTGATCGAACTTTTGGCGATGCACGGCGGCGGTGCGGCGCAAGCTTGCCTCGGACGGCAGCATCCCCGGCTCAAAGGTCGCACAGGTGCGGGTGATGACCCGGTTGCCCCCCTGCCCCACATCAATCCGGCGCATGGTCGTTCCCATCGGATCCGACGGCGTGATGCCCCAGCGCGGCTGGCCGCCCAAGGCCCGCACGCCATCTTGGCCCAGATCCACCGTCATCGAGGCATAAAGGAAGACATGCATCAGGCGGTTGCGGGCAAAGCCAAAGCTTTCAAGCTGGCCGTTGTTGGTGAAAATCACCTTGCCCGCCGTAACGCGGCCTTTCGAGGTTTTCACCACCCAAGTCGCGCCCTGCCGGTCCATCCCCAAGACGGGGGTATTTTCATAGATCCCAACGCCGTCGCGCCGCAACCCTTCGCCAAAGCCCCGGATATAGCCGGCCGGTTGCAGCATCACCGTGCCGGGCGTGTAGAGCCCCGACACATAGTGGCGGCTGCCGCTAAGTTCGGTCATCGCCTTGGCATCAAGATATTCGCTGCCCTCGCCCATCGTTTTCAGATGTTCGGCGTAAGAGCGGTTCAGCGCATCGGTCTTTTCCGAGGCGGCGCCATTCACCTTGCCCGCCCGGTCAAAAAAATTCGGATCAATGCCGTAATCAGCGACGACATCCGCCGCAAAGGCAATTGCGCCGCGATTCATGTCGATCATCGCCCGGTCATCGCCGTGGCCAGCATAATCGTCAGACTGCAATTCATGCGGCAGGTCGATCATAAAGCCCGAATTGCGCCCCGAGGCTCCTTCGGCCAGACGGCTGGCCTCTAGCACGGCAATCTTTGCGCCGGGGTTCAACTGCATGAGCCGCCGCGCCGCTGAAAGGCCGGCAAAGCCACCGCCCACCAAGGCGAAATCAACGGTCAGATCGCCGTCCAGCGTGACGGGCGCAGGTTGCCCCGGCAGGATCGCCGACCAAGCGGCGGTGCCACGATGAACCGGGGTGCGACGGGCGGTGTAGCTGTTCATTCTGTTTTTCCTTCAAGACCCAACCTGCCGCGGAACCCGTCCAGCCCCGCCCGCAACTCGGTATTCGCGACGGTCATCGCCGCCCGCAGCGTCGCGTTCAAGCCACCCTCGGTCGACAGGCTTTGCAAGGCGGCCCCAAGATGACCCTTCTCGCCATCCTCAGGCAGATAGCCGCGTAGCACATCACGGACATAGGCCTGCGACTGGTCAGCGTCTGCGGTAAATTCGGTCAGCCATGCGGCGGTCGTCAGCACTTGTTCCAAAAACGGCGAACACAGCGCGGTTGCGCCGAAATGGGCGTTCAGCGCCACTTCGTCGCGCACGGTGAACACCCGGTTTTTCGCACCGAAAAGCTGTTCCAGCGCGCGTGAGGCCGGATAAACCGGCAAAGGGCAGCCCCCCACCGCAATCGGCGGCAGGGGAATGGTGATGGCGATATCGGTGACTGGGGCGCACAGCTTTTGCAGCTTTGCCAGCCCCACATCCACCATCACCGAAATCACCGACTGGCCCGCCCGGAAGGGCAGGCCTGTCAGGGCCTCATCAGCAACCCGCGCCAGAAGGCAGAGGATGACGATATCCGCCCCCTCAACCACCTCGGCGTTGGGGGCGACCCGCAGGCCGGGCACCGTTGCCTTGAGACGCGCAGCCACTTGCGGGTTGCGGTCCGAGACGACGATTTCATGCCCTTGGCCCGCAAGGCCCTGCACCATCAGCGAGGCAATCTCGCCGGTACCGATGAAACCAACGCGTGCCATCAGCCGACAGCCTCATCCCCGTCATCGGCCAGATCGACCCAGATCGTCTTGATCTGCGTGTACTGGTCATGGGCGTGGATGCCGTTGTCGCGGCCACCAAAGCCCGAGGCTTTGAAGCCGCCGAACGGCGTAGAGATGTCGCCTTCGCCAAACGAGTTCACCGTCACCGTGCCTGCACGGATCGCACGGGCGCCCCGGATGGCCTTTTTGACATTGGCGGTGAAGATCGACGCGGCAAGCCCGTATTCGGTGTCATTGGCCAAAGCGATGGCTTCGTCAAAGCTGTCCACCGTCAAGACCGATAGAACCGGCCCGAAGATTTCCTCGCGCGCCTGTTTGGCATCGCGGGCCACTTCCAGAATGGTCGGTTCGACAAAACCGGCGTCAGCCTTGCCACCCATCAAAACCTTCGGTCCTTTGCCCAAGTAGCTGGAAACCTTGTCGTAATGCGCCTTCGACACCAGCGCGCCGACACGGTTCACCGGATCCAAGGGATCGCCCATCGGCCATTCGCGGGCATGGTCGTAGATCCGCTCCAACAGCGCGTCCTTGACGCCCTTTTGCACGATAAGACGCGACGAGGCCGAGCAGTTTTCGCCCATGTTCCAGAACGCGCCGTTGACGATATGCGCGGCCACCCGGTCAAGGTTTTCGGCGTCATCCAGCACCACAGCCGGGTTCTTGCCGCCCATTTCCAGCGTGACTTCTTTCAGATTCGATTCGCCTGCGTATTTCAGGAACCGACGGCCCGTTGCGGTCGAACCGGTGAAGGAGACCGCATCAATATCCATGTGGCGGCCAATCGGTTCGCCCACTTCGGCCCCACCGCCCGGCACCACGTTGAAGACGCCTGCCGGAATCCCAGCTTCCATGGCGAGTTCGGCCATCCGCAGCGCGGTCAGGCTGGTTTCCAGCGCCGGCTTGACGATGATCGAGCAACCAGCCGCCAGTGCCGGGCCAATCTTCCATGCCAGCATCAGAAGCGGGAAGTTCCACGGCAGCACAAGGCCGACCACACCGACCGGCTCGCGCACGATCATGGCGATGTGGTTGTCAGACGCGGGTGCCACCTGATCGTAGATCTTGTCGATCAACTCGGCATGCCAGGTCAGGCAGTTCACGGTTTCCGGCACATCAACGGTTTCGCAATCGAAAATCGTCTTGCCAGAATCCAGCGATTCCATCACCGCCAACTCGCGCGCATTGCGCTTCACCAGCTTTGCCAGCTTGATCAGCGCCTCTTTGCGGTCGCGCGGGTGCAGACGCGACCAACGGCCATCTTCAAAGGCATCGCGGGCCTTGGCCACGGCGAAATCCACATCCTCCGGTCCGCAGGCGGCAACCGCTGCCAGCACGGCACCGGTGGCGGGGTTTACGGTGTCAAAGGTCTTGCCCGAAATCGCCGGACGAAACGCGCCATCGATGAACGCTTGGGTCGGGAATTCCAAACCGGCGGCAATGGCCTTGTATTCTTCAGTGGTCAAAAGGCTCATGGCGATCACTCCGCGACGATTTTGGCGATGGTTGTTTTCAACACGCGCACGGTCTGGTCCAACTGGCGCTTGTCGTCCTTGTTCAAGGGCTTCAACGGCGGGCGCGGCGGACCGGCATAGTTGCCCACCATTTCCACACCGTGCTTGATGCACTGGATGAACTTACCGCCCTGTTCCAGAACGCGCATCAACGGCATCATCGCCGACATGATCCGGCGGCCCTTGTCGAAGTTGCCTTCAACCGCACAGGCCTGCCAAAGCGCGATATGTTCCGCCGGAAGGAAGTTCGACCCGCCGCAAACCCAGCTACGTCCGCCCCAAGCGAAGAATTCCAGGGCCTGATCGTCCATGCCACAGGACATCTGGATATGGGGGTAATCACGGGCCAGAAGGTGGACGCGGTTGATATCGCCCGAAGATTCCTTGATGGCGCAGAAGTTGCGGCTGCGGCCCACGCGGTCAAGGAACTCCTCGCCCATGTTGATGCCCATACGGCCGGGGTAGTTATAGAGCATGATCGGCAGATCGGCAGCGCGGTCAATCGCCAGCGCGTTCAGCGCGTTTTCGCGCTCTGTCGGGACCGAATAGGGCGGCGAGCCAACCAGCACGGAATCCGCACCAATCTTGGCGGCATGTTCGGCCATGGTGATGCTGTCTTCCAGCCGGATCGCCACGGTGCCAACCATCAGATGCGTGCGCCCCTTGGTCACCTCACGGGCCAAGGATGCCATCTCAAGACGTTCTTCCATCGACTGGGCATAGTATTCCCCCGTCGATCCGCCGTTGATGATGCCATGAACGCCCGAGGCGATCAGGTATTCCAGATGCGCGACAAAGGCGTCGCGGTCGATGCTGCCGTCTTCCCGGTGCGGGGTGATGGCAGGCGTGTAGATGCCCTCGAACTTCATGAAGCTCCTCTTTTGGGTTCAGAGCCGGGCGCGTTGCCCAGCGGAAATTGCAGACTGACGGGGGTGACAAAACTTTCGATCTGGGCGCGCGACAGCTCCCAATGGGCCACGGCAAGATCGGCAGCGGCGTCCGCATTGCCCGCTTCGATCAAGTCGATGAACTGGTCGTGTTGATCGGCGGCCAGTTCGCGTTGATTGGCCAGCTCCAGCTTGCGCGGGCTGTAAAACGTCATGCCGATGCGGGTATGGTCGATCAGCAGGCGGCGCAGGCTGGGCATCAGGAATTCGTTGTCGGCCATCTCGCCGATGATCGAATGAAACCGTTCATTGCCCAAAGCGCGTTCAGCGGCGTCGCCGTTGCGGATCGCCTGACGAAACGCCCACTGACATTCCTTCAACCGCACCATCTGAGCCGGGGTGGCATGTTCGGCCGCCAATCGCGTGGTGGCGGCATAGATCATCGGGGCGGCCACAAAGAAATTCCGCAAGGTCTTGTGCGTCATCGGCGCCACCTGCGCCCCGCGGTTTTCATGCAGGACGACGTAGCCCTCTCCGGCCAGCTGGCGCAGCACCTCACGCAACGGCGGGCGCGAGATTCCGTACGCCTCCGACAGCTCGGTTTCATCCAGATAGTCGCCCGGTTCAAACGCCTGCGTCAGGACGCGACGACGCAAATCCTCGACACAGATGGTCTTTTTGCTGCGGCTGTCAGCTTCCACGGGGCTCTCCTTCCTGAAGGCCACCCGACACGGGTGATTCAGGTAACCTTCTTACTGTATAGCTAACAAAATACATATTGTCTACTTTTAACATTTACGCCGCCGCCCCGCCATGCGACAGCGCCCAGCGGCATGCTGGACATCACCAGCATTTCGGCGGAAAACAGACCCATGGCCCCAAGACGCCATCGACAAACAGGGGGGCGCCCCGTCGTGGGCCTCCACCAGCATGAGGCGGCAAGATGACCGGAACGACGCATTTCGTGTTTTTCCTTTTGGAAGAATTCTCGCATCTGGCGTTTTCCTGCGCGCTGGAACCTCTGCGCATCGCCAATCTGGTCTCGGGCAAACCGCTGTATCGCTGGTCACTCATCAGCGCCGATGGCAAGACGGCCACCTGCTCCAACGGCTCTGTCACTTTGGTAGACGGCGGTACCGAGCCCCTGCGCCATGCCGATCGGCTGTTCGTGATCTCTGGCATCAACATGCAAAAGCATGTGACCCCAGAGCTTCTAAGCTTCCTGCGCCGTGAACGCGCCTCAGGCACCGCTTTGGGGGCGATCTGTTCGGGCGCCTATGTGCTGGCAAAGGCGAGATTTCTTGATGGCATGCAAACGGCCGTCCACTGGGCCTATCACGATCTGTTTGTCGAAGAGTTCCCCGAGGTAAAACTGGTGCGAAACGTCTTTGTCGCCCGCGAGAAGATCATCACGGCGTCAGGCGGGACGGCGGCGGCGGATCTGATGCTGCATCTGATCGGCAAGGCGCATGGCACCGATCTTGCGACCGAAGTTGCCGATCAGATGGTCTATAACGCGGTGCGCGAGGGTACAGCGGCACAGCGCGTCTCGCTGCAATCACGCCATGGGATGCGCAATGCCCATCTGATGCGGGCGATCGCCATCATGGAAGCCAACATCGAAGATCCGATGTCTCCCAGTCTGATTGCCGAAGAACTGGGCATCTCGACCCGGCAGCTGGAGCGGCTTTTTGTGCGCTTTCTCAACTCCACCCCCAAGCATTATTTCATGGAGATGCGGCTGAACCGGGCGCGCAACCTGCTGGTGCAAAGTGAACAATCGGTCACCGAAATCGCCATGGCCTGCGGATTTCAGACCACCTCGCATTTTTCCAAAGTGTTTCGCGCACATTTCGGCACCTCGCCCGTGATGCAACGCGCCAAACTGGGTTAAGGCCCGACATCCCATAGCTGACCTAATGTCCAAGACCTGTTATGCGGGTGCCGCACGCCCCAGCTGACAGGATCCGACGTGAAGCCCCTCCGCCGCAGACATCTGCCCTCGCTCGGGGCGCTTGCAACGTTCGAGATCGCCGCAAAGCATCTGAGCTTTACCCTTGCCGCGCGGGAACTGAACATCACCCAAGGCGCTGTCAGCCAGCAAATCCGGCTGTTGGAGCGCGCACTTGGAACCGATCTTTTCCGGCGCAAACACAATGCCCTTGATCTCACCGCAGCCGGGGTCGATCTGTTTGCCGCCGTGACCGACGGGCTGGACCGCATCAGTGCAGGTGTCGGTCTGCTGGCTCCCGAGGCAACCGCGCAAGGCGTGACGATTTCTGCCACCGACGCGCTCGCCACGTTTTGGTTGAAACCGCTGATCGACCTCTACCGCGTTGACCATCCCGACGCCTGTTTCACCATCCTCGCCTCGGACGAAGATGGCGCGCTCAGCCGCCATGCAGAGGTGGATATCGCCTTGCTCTGCGGCAACGAACGCTTTGAAATCGGTGACGAATTGCACCTGATGTATCCTGAGGTCGCCCAGCCTGTCTGCTCTGTCGACTTTCTTGCCAGACATGGCCCCTTTGCGGATGCGCAAAGCCTGATGCAAGCGCCCCTTTTGAACCTGCACGACCGACATTGGAGCGCGGGAGCCGTGCAATGGCATCCCTTGGGCTGGCAGGAATGGGGTCAGGCCCAAGGTCTGACATGGCAGCAACCGGCATTTCGGCTGTCGACCAACAAGGTCGCGCTGCTGACCGAGGCGGCGGTTGCGGGCGAAGGGGTGATGCTGGGCATCCACAATCTGGTGCAAGGCCACATCGCCCGCGGGGAGCTGGTCTATGCCCACCCTGCGCAGCTGCGCTCAGGCCGGTCCAACTTCATGCGGATCAACCCGGTGGCGCGGCGACGTCCGCCGGTCGCGCATTTTGCGAGCCATCTGTTGCGCGCCCTGCAAGGCCATTAGCTGGGCTAATGCGATAAGCGCTGGAATTCTCGTTTGCGTGGGCCAGACCCTCTGCCTGATAGAGGTCGGGACCCCCCCCCCCGCAAGGAGCAAGACCATGGGCTTCAAACGCATGATACAGGCCATCGACACCCATTCCGGCATCCCCATGCGGGTGATAACCGGCGGCGTGCCGCATATTCCGGGCAATTCGGTTTTGGAAAAGATGCGCTGGCTGGAGGCGAATGACGATCAGTTGCGCAAACTGGTGTTGCGCGAACCCCGTGGCTATCCGGCGCACTGCTGCAATCTCTTGGTGCCGCCCTCGCACCCCGAGGCGGACGCCGGTTACATCATCATGGAGCAGGTTGAATATCCGGTGATGTCGGGTGGCAATACGATCTCGGTCGTGACGGTGCTTTTGGAAATGGGCATCTTGCCGATGAAAGAGCCGGTCACCGAACTGACCTTGGAGGCCCCCGCCGGGCTGATCCGGGTCCGTGCCGATTGCCAGAACGGCAAGGTCAAGGCCGTGACCTTCCGCAATGTACCGGCCTTTGCCGCCCATCTCGACGCTGAAATTGAGGTGCCACATCTGGGCAAGGTGAGGGTGGATGTCGGGTGGGGCGGCATGTTCTACGTCATCGCCGATGTGCGCCAGTTCAAAGGGTTAGAGCTGAAGCCCGAACATGGCCGCGAAATCGCGCGGATTTCGGCCATGATCCGGCAGGCGGCGCATGAACAACTGCCCGTGGCCCACCCCGACTATCCGGGTGTTGGCATCACCATCTCGCAGCTTTCCGGTCCAGCGGACGACCCGCGCGCCGATTGGCGCAACGCCGTCACCATGGCGACCGGCCCGCTGTCTTGGGACGACCCGAACACTTGGACCGGCGCGATTGACCGCTGCCCTTGTGGCACCGGCACCTGCGCCAAGATGGCCGTGCTGAACGCCAAGGGCGAATTGCCGATCGGTCAGGACTTCCGGCATCAGGGCATTCTGGACACCATCTTTACCGGCCGTCTGGTGGAAGAGGCCCGCATCGGCGACCGCGCGGCAGTTGTGCCAACGATCAGCGGCACCAGCTGGATTTTCGGCATCAACACGCTGGTCCTGGATCATGATGACCCGCTGCCGAATGGCTATACCATGGGCGATATCTGGGCCTGACCCAAAGACTGCAGGGCCACATCGCTGCCTTGCACCCGGCGATCCATTGCGCGACGATTGCGGCGGTATCGCCGGGGGCCCCGAATGACGGCATTGAAACTGCGCATCTTGTTTGACGGGGCGATGATCGGCCCGGGCAAAGCCGCATTGCTGGGCCATATCCGCGACACCGGATCCATCGCGGCGGCCGGGCGGCAGATGCGAATGAGCTACAAGCGGGCATGGATGCTGGTCGAGGAGCTGAACGCCGCTTTTGCCCAGCCGCTGGTCACCAGCGCACGCGGCGGGCCGGGCGGCGGCGGCGCACAGCTGACCGCGGCCGGGGCCGAGGTCTTGCGGCTGTATCAAGAGGTGATGGATCGGGCGCAGGCGGCCGCCGCTGACCCCATCGCGGCGCTGGAGGCCATGCTGCGCGGCACAAAACGCAATATGTCCGACGAGAAATAACGCTTGACCCGATCTGCGACTTCCGTTTGATGTGTTTTTTCAAACATATCGGTGGAGCCTTTCATGTCCCGTCGCCTTTTGCTCGCGGCAGCGCTTGTCACCGTTACCGGCCCTGCTCTTGCCGAAGAGGTCGTGGTCTTTGCGGCGGCCTCCTTGAAAAACGCGCTGGATGGCGTGGCCGCGGACTATCAGGCCGCGACGGGCAACAAGGTGACGATCAGCTATGCCGGGTCGAACGCGCTGGCCAAGCAGATCATCCAAGGCGCACCGGCGGATATCTTCCTCTCTGCGTCCAAATTGTGGATGGACGAGGTAGAAAAGGCCGGTCTTATTGCCGATGGCACGCGGGGCGATCTTTTGGGCAACAGCCTTGTGCTGGTGGCGCATGGCAAGGATGCCGCCCCGGTTGAGTTGACCCAAGCCACCGACCTGAAGGCACTTTTGGGCGATGGCAAGCTGTCGATGGCCATGGTCGATTCCGTGCCAGCGGGCCAATATGGCAAAGAGGCGCTGGAGAACCTTGGGCTTTGGGCCACGGTTGAGGGTGCCGTGGCGCAGTCTGAAAACGTGCGTGCCGCCCTTGCGCTGGTTGCAACCGGCGAGGCCCCCTACGGCATCGTTTATGCGTCAGACGCGGTGGCTGATGAAACCGTGTCAGTTGTCGCCACCTTCCCCGAAAACAGCCACCAGCCGATCACCTATCCTGCCGCCCTGCTGAACTCTGCGGCCGATCCTGCCGACCGCGCCTTTCTTGAGGCATTGTCGGCGGCAGCTGCAGATGCCAAATTCGCCGAACAGGGCTTTTTGGTCCTGAACTGACACCAGCCCGAAAGGACGGGATGTTCGACGCACTTTCCCCAGATGAATGGCGTGCAGTGACCCTGTCGCTGCGTGTCTCGCTTTGGGCCTCGGTTCTGAGCCTGCCCTTTGGCCTCTTGACAGCTTACGCCTTGGCGCGTTGGAATTTCTGGGGGCGTCAGGTGCTGAATGGATTGGTGCATCTGCCGTTGATCCTGCCGCCGGTCGTCACGGGATATCTGTTGCTGCTGACCTTTGGACGCCGCGGCGCCGTGGGCCAACTGCTGGACCAATGGTTTGGCGTGGTGCTGGCCTTCCGCTGGACGGGGGCGGTGCTGGCTGCCGCGGTGATGGCCTTTCCCTTGATGGTACGCGCAATCCGGCTGGCGATCGAGGCGGTGGACCCCAAACTGGAACAGGCGGCCAGCACGCTTGGCGCCTCGCGGTTTTGGGTCTTTGTCACCGTCACCCTGCCGCTGATCCTGCCAGGAATTCTGGCCGGAACCATTTTGGCCTTTGCCAAGGCGATGGGCGAATTCGGGGCCACCATCACCTTTGTCTCGAATATCCCCGGCCAAACCCAAACGCTGCCCTCGGCGATTTATGCGTTCTTGCAGGTGCCGGGCGGCGATGGACAGGCGATGCGGTTGGTTGTCGTCGCCATCACGGTTGCCATGGCGGCGCTGTTCTTGTCGGAATGGGTGGCCAGGGCGGTGGCCCGCAGGATATCTGGCCAATGACCCTGTCGGTTTCGCTGCATCACCGCTTTGGCACCTTCACCTTGGATGCGACATTCGACGCGCCGCCCGGCGTGACGGCATTGTTTGGCCGGTCCGGCTCTGGCAAATCCACGGTGGTCAATGCGGTCGCGGGGCTGCTGCACCCCGATCGCGGACGGATTTCGATAGACGGAACCGCCCTTCTCGACACCGAAACCCGCCTGAACCTACCGCCCCACAAACGCCGCATGGGCTATGTGTTTCAGGACGCGCGGCTGTTTCCGCATCTGACGGTGCAGCAAAATCTGGCCTATGGCCAATGGTTTGCCCCTAACTCCCGCACCACCGACCTGCCCCGCATTGCCGACCTTCTGGGCCTTGGCCCGCTGTTGCCCCGCCGCCCCGGTACGCTGTCAGGCGGCGAGAAACAGCGGGTGGCGATTGGCCGGGCCATCCTGTCAAACCCGCGCTGCCTGTTGATGGACGAACCCCTTGCCGCCTTGGATGAGCCCCGCAAGGCCGAAATTCTGCCCTATCTGGAACGGCTGCGTGACGAGCTTGCCCTGCCCATCCTTTACGTCAGCCATTCCGTCGCCGAAGTCGCCCGGCTGGCGACAACGCTGGTTCTCTTGGACGCCGGCCGCGTTGTGGCGGCCGGTCCAGCGGCAGAGGTGATGGCCGATCCCGCCATGGTGCCGGTGATGGGCCTGCGCGAGGCGGGCGCGGTGATTTCGGCGCGGCTGGTGGACCACGAGACTGACGGCCTGTCGCGGTTGGAAACCCAAGGCGGCCCGATCTGGCTGCCGCATCTGCCTGGGCAAACGGGGGCCAGCTTTCGCCTAAGGATCCTTGCGCAGGATGTAATGCTGGCCACCAGCCGACCCCGCGATATATCTGCGCTGAACGTCTTGCAGGCGACCATCGACGACCTACATCTCGGCGATGGCCCCGGCGCGCTGATCCGGTTGCGCATGGGTGAGGAGATCCTTTTGGCACGCGTGACCAGGCGCTCGGTCCAAGGTCTGAACCTAAGCCCCGGCGTGCCGGTTTTCGCGATTTTGAAGGCCGTGTCGGTGGCGCAAGAAAGCATTGGGGGTGCGGCATAAGGCGCCTTCCCGCAAATCTCGCGGATCGCGCATAATCTCTGCAATCCGGCCCAACACCCTCGCCTGCCCCCACGAACCTCACCCCATTTCCCCTGCTATGGAGTTGCCCATGATCCCCGCAAACATGACGAAATTCTACATCGACGGCGCTTGGGTCGCTCCGCTTTCCAGCCAGCGTCTTGGCGTTGAAAACCCCGCGACCGAAGAAATCGTCTGCGAGGTGGCCATCGGCAATGTGGCGGACGCCGACCGTGCCATCCTTGCCGCCCGCGCCGCGTTTGATGGCTGGACCGCGACCCCGGTGGCCGACCGCATCGCCTTGGTCCGGCGCATCCTCGAAGTCTACAACGCGCATTTCGAAGACTTCGCGCAGGTGATGTCGACCGAAATGGGCGCACCGATCGAATGGGCCCGTGGCGCGCAGGCTTGGGCCGGACAGGTGCATATCGAAAGCACCATCAAAGCCGCCGAAGACATGGTTTGGGAACATATGCGCGGCACCACCCGCATCGTGCATGAGGGCATCGGCGTCTGCGCCCTGATCACGCCTTGGAACTGGCCGATGAACCAGATCGCCTGCAAAGTCGCGCCTGCGCTGATCGCGGGCTGCACCATGGTGCTGAAACCGTCGGAAATCGCGCCGCTGTCGGGCACGCTTTTCGCGCAGGTCTGCCACGAGGCGGGCGTGCCGAAAGGTGTCTTCAACCTTGTCCATGGCTCTGGGCCAGAGGTAGGGGCGCGGCTGTCATCGCACCCCGAGGTGGACATGGTTTCCTTCACCGGATCGACCCGCGCCGGCATCGCGATTGCCGCTGCCGCCGCACCCACGGTAAAGCGGGTGGCGCAAGAGCTGGGAGGCAAATCGCCGAACATCATCCTCGCCTCGGCCAATATTGCCGAGGCTGTCACGGCAGGGGTCAATGCCGTGATGTCGAACACCGGCCAATCCTGCGACGCGGCAACCCGCATGCTGGTGCCGCGCACCCGCCATGCCGAGGCGCTGGAAGCCGCGAAAATCGCCGCTGAGGCGATTGTGGTGGGCGATCCGCGTGACAGCGCCACGGCGATGGGGCCTTTGGTGTCGAAGATGCAATTCGACAAGGTGCAGGCGCTTATTCAAGCTGGGATCGACGAAGGCGCAACCCTTGTGACCGGCGGGCTTGGCCGTCCGGCGGGGCTGAACCGCGGCTGGTTCGTGCGCCCGACCGTCTTTGGCGATGTGCTCAATTCGATGACCATCTCGCGCGAGGAAATCTTTGGCCCGGTTCTGACGATCCAGCCCTATGATGACATCGAAGACGCAATCGCCCAAGCCAATGACACCGTCTACGGTCTTGCGGCCTATATCGCGGGCCCGGTGGAAGAGGCTCGACCCATCGCGCGCCGCCTGCGGGCCGGAACGGTGAACCTGAACTACCCCGATTGGGACACGTTCGCGCCGTTCGGCGGCTACAAGCAATCGGGCAATGGCCGCGAATACGCCGATTGGGGCATCCATGACTTCTGCGAGGTCAAGGGCATCGTCGGCTGGGGAAGCTGAACGGGACGCCTGAAAGGCCTTGATGGGAAATGCGGGGGGGCGGGTCAGACCCGCCCCATACCGTCACTTGATGCTGACCAGATAGGCCGCCATATCCTCGGCCCCTTTGGTCAGTTTGAAGGTCATCTTCGATTTTGCGGCCGCATCGCCCGTGGCCTCCTTTAGCCAAGCGGACGGGTCGGCGACATAGACCGCCAGCGCAGCCTCATCCCAAACCTTGCCCGCCGCATTGGCGGCAAGGATGCTGTCGCCATATTTGAAATCGGCGGTGGAGCCGACGGCCTTGCCGCCCAAGCCCCAAAGGTTCGGCCCGGTCTTGCCACCCTTTTGCACCTCGGTGCCATCGGGTGCCGTGATGGAATGGCAGGCTTTGCATTTCTTGAAATCCGCCTCCCCCTTCGCGGCATCCCCCGCAAAAGCAGGCAGCGCCACAAGGGCCAAGGCAGCAGTCAAAGCAAGTTTCATCGTGGTTCCTTTCACGGTTACAAAAGTCAATTGGTGCGCCCCTCGGCCTCGCGGATCAGGCGACGCACCCAGCGCGCGGCGGCCCAAGTGGCCGGGACCGACAGGGGCAAGGCCCAGATCAGCGCTGGAATGGGCGCAATCGCCTGTCCCCCGGCCGACGCAAAAATCAGCCCCAGAAGAAAGACGTTGATCGCCACCGCGCCCGCCACAAAGGGCCACAGGATCGCGCCAAGCCACCACAGGTTTTCAGTGCGAGGTGCCATCTTCGAAACTGATCTTGTTCCAGACATTGTATTTGCCCGAGGGCTTTCTCATCGGCAGACGTTTGATCTCGGTCTGCGTTGCCGCATCAAAGACAATCACCGCGCCGTCATCTTCCCAGATCGACACCAGCGCGCGGCTGCCATCCTTGGTGAATTCCGTATGTGCCACGGTCTTGCCCGGCGCGGGCGTGATGACCTTGACCACCTCCAAGGATTGCTTGTCGATGATATGCATCTCGCCTTTATGCGGGCCGGTAAAGACATCGGCCCACAGGTAAGGCGTGCCGGCATGGCTGCGCAGAAAGAACCCCGGTCCCGAGGTCTTGATAACCTTGACCAGCCGCCAATCTTCCATGTCGATCACGCTGATCGCCCCATCGTTCAGATGCGGCACCGCCATCACCCGGCGACCGTCCCGCATCCAACTGATGCCCGACCCCAAATGCGGCATGCCGGGCAACGGCAGGCTGGCAATCTCGCGCCCGACATCCAGATTGACCACCACGCCGGTTTCGCCCTCGCGGTTGGCACCGATCAGGTTGCGATAGTCGGGGCTAAAGAAAAAGTCGTCCAAAGGCGCGGAAACCGCGATACGGCGGCGGGCAAAAAGGCCCTTCTCGACACCAATAGCCTCCTCCACCCCGGCCTCGTTGGAATGAACAAAGCCTTCTGGATAAGGGCCTCCGTCCACGGTGGTGGCAATTTCCCAAATCTCCGGCACATCCTTCAAGGCCAGCACGAACGTGCCACGCTGCGGGGCCTGATAGACCGCCGACACCCGACTGGCCGTCCCGTCCTTGCCCGCAACCTCTACCACCTTGGCGACGGTCAGATCACCGGTCGACAGAATGGTCAGCGTCGAGGGCAGATAGTTCGCCACCGCCAGCCACTTGCCATCCGCACTCATCGCAATGTTGCGGCCGTTCAGCCCGGCGCGCACTTGGCCCACAACGGAAAGCGACCACAGATCATATTTCTGCACCCAACCGTCGCGCGACATGATGAACACATAGCGCCCGTCAGGACTGAACTTCGGCCCGCCATGCACCGCAAAGGGGGTCTGGAACCGGTCCAAAACCTCAAACGTGTCGCCATCCAGCACCGAGACATGGTGATCCCCAGTTTCGACCACCAAGGTCACATTCATCGGATCGGCCTTGAACACCGGCGCCACGGCTGGGTGATAGCCTGCCTCCATCTGGCGTGAGGCTGCTATTTCAGCCGCCCCCCAAACCGGAACATCGGCCAAGGGAGAGGAGACATAGGCCGCCACGGCCGCAATTTCCGGCGCCGAAAGCGTGGCGGCAAAACCCGGCATCTGGGTCATCGCCCGGCCCTGCCCGATCACGGCTTCCAGCTTTTCGCCCTTCAATCGCCCCAGATTTTCCGGCAAAAGCGCAGGCCCCGTGCCGCCCAATCGGCTTTCGGCATGGCAACTTGCGCAAAGATCGCGGTATATCAGCGCCCCATTCGGCTGTGCAAAAGCCGGCCCCGCCAAACTCAGGCCAAGCAAAAGCGCGGCAGCTTTACCTTGGCCCCAATATCCCCCGCGGAGCGTCCGACGCCGGGCCGAAACCCCGATCTCAGAGAAACTGATGCGCCGGATCATGGCTTTTCCCTCGGAACGGTGTGACTTCCAGCCGCAAGGCCTCCTCGGCGCCGATCTCGGCATTCGACAGATAGCAGGCCGGGTCTTCGGCCCAAGGATCGCCCGTCACCTGCAAGGCGCGGATGCGGGTGTTGCCGCCGCAAACCGCCTGAAACGCACAGGCCCCGCAGCGGCCTTTCAACGGACGCGGACGCTGACGCAGGGTCGCCAGCATCGCATCCGAACCTGTCCACAGCTCAGAAAACTTGGCGGTCTTGACCGAACCGACGGTGTAATCTGACCAATAGGTGTCCGGGTGCACCTTGCCCTGCGGGTCGATATTCGCAACGCCCAGCCCACTGGAATTGCCGCCCCACGCCTCCAGATGCGCCCGCACATGGGCCACCTTGGCGGCGTCGAAATTACGCTCCACCCAGTTCAGAAAATAGACCGCATCGGCGTCATTGTTGCCTGTGACGATCTCCAGCGGTTGATCTTCGGCCACGGCGACCCAAGCCCGGTCGATCAGCTGGTCCATCGCGTGCCGGGTGCGCGCGCGCGCAGTGTCTTCGCCGCGGTTCTTGTCGCCGCGCCCGGCATAGACGAGGTGGGAAAGGTAAAACTTGTCCACCCCTTCGGCGTCGCACAGGTCCATCATCGCGGGCAGCATATGGGCGTTGTCCTCGGTGATCGTATAGCGCAGCCCCACCTTCACGCCCTTGGCCTTGCAGGCCCGCACCCCGGCCAGAGCATCATCAAACGCGCCCTCTACCCCACGGAACCAGTCATTCATCTGCCCGATGCCGTCCAAGGATATACCGACATAATCGAAGCCCAGATCGGCAATTCGGTCGATGTGCTCCGCCACCTTGGTACCATTGGTCGAAAGCGACAGATGCCGGAAGCCCAGCTCTTTGGCGCGTTCAGCCAGCGGAAAAAAGTCGAACCGGCTTAAAGGTTCGCCCCCCGACAAGATCAGCGCCGGGATGCCAAAGTCTTTCAGATCGTCCAGCACACCCAGCGCCTGTTCGTGCGAAAGCTCGCCCGGAAACGGCACATCGGCGCTGGTCGTATAGCAATGGCGGCATTTCAGGTTGCAGGTGCGGGTCAGGTTCCAGATCACCACGGGTTTCACCCCACCCGCCGCCGTCCGACGGCGCGGCGGTGTTGGGGCGACAAGTTCTTGCATATATTGCGTCAGGCGAAACATCAGCCTTCTCCGGTCAGGCGCAACCCGGTCTTTTTCAGGATCCGGGTCGAATAAAGAATGTCATGGCCGCGGCAGGCCTGACCCAAAAGGGCGGCCACCTCGGCGCGCTTGGCCTCCACCTCGGCGCGGTCGGCACCGTGCAGCATGGCAAAGAGGTTATAGGGCCAGTCGGGCAGCGCGCGCGGGCGCAGGTAGCAATGGCTGACAAAGTCGAGCGCACCCACTTTGGCGCCCAGCGCGAGCGCCTGATCATCGGCCACATCCCAAACGCTCATCCCATTTGCCACCATGCCCAAAGCATAGTGATTGGGGGCAAGGGCCACGCGGCGGATGATGCCCGCCTCTTGCATCGCCGCCATCCGGGCGATCACCTCGGCCTCGTCCAGCCCAAGCCACCCCCCCACCTCGGCATAAGGGGCGGCAGCCATTGGCAGCCCCCCGGCGGTGGCGGCGATGATCTTGCGGTCTGTGGCGTCGATGCTCATGCGGCAACCCGGAACCCGATGAAGAATTCGTGCAGTTTTGGGAAACGCAGCACCTTCAGCCCCGTTTCCCGTTCAATCCGCGCCGCCGCCTTGCCGATGCCTTCGGGCTTTTCACAAGCCAGAACGAACCACATGTTCAGCCGGTGCGCGCGTTCATAATTATGCGCCACCTCGGGCAGGGCATTGACCAAAGTCACGACCTCTTCAAATCGCGCTTGCGGCACGTCCATAGCGCAAAGGCAAAACGCCCCGCCCATCGCCTCGGCGTCATAAAACGGGCCAAAGCGGGTGATCGCGCCGATTTCGCGCAGGCGCGTCAGCCGCACAATCAGATCCCCCTCGGCCACACCCAAGCCCTCGCCCGCATCGGCAAAGGGGCGCGGGGTCAGGGGAAAGCCGACCTGTAGCGCGTTCAGGATGGCGCGGTCGGTGGTGTCCAGACTGCCGTCGGGCAGGCGCGTGCGTCTCATGGGGCGGCCTCCACGATATGGGCGCCGGTCTGTTTGAAACACCGGAGCGAGAACAAGGGTTTCGACATCGCGCCAGCAAGGTCAGGCAGCGCGCGGGCGGCCTCCAGCACCTCCAGCGCGGCGGCGCGGCTGGTGCCGTGGATCATGGAATACAGCGCATAGGGCCAAACCCCCGGCACCGTCTTGCGGCGGTAGCACAACGTCACCCCCGGCAGCGCGGCCAAGGCCTGCCCTGCGGCGTCAATCCGGTGTTCTGGCAGATCCCAGACCACCATGGCGTTCGAGGTATAGCCCAGCGCCCGATGCCGAACGATCACCCCCAACCGCGTGATGATCCGGGCGCGGCAGAGGGCCGCGATCCGGTCCAACACAGCCTCCTCCTCCCCCAAAGCGGCGAAAGGATGCGGCACCAGGGGCAAACCTTGCGCCAAGCCGTGCAACAGCACGCGGTCGCGGTCACTCAACGCCAGAGGTTCCGCAGGGCGATCCGCCGCCATCGCTTGCCGGACGCCCTTCAGGCGAAACCCAAGATCAATGTTGAACGCGCGTTCAAGCCGCAGATCCAGCACAGGCAAGCCGGTTGCCGCCTCGATCCGGCAAAGGCAGGCGGCCAGCGGTGCCGTGCCCGACGCGGTGGCGACGAACCACAGGTTCCAGCTGTCCTCGCGCTGGTAGGAATGGTTCACCCCCGGCTCGGCGCCGACCAGCGCGGCCACTTCCTCCAACCGGTCCGCAGGCACGGCCAGCGCCGCCAGCGTGCTGGCCCCGGCGGTATTTGGCCGCACCGTCGCGCCGACCCGCGCCACCTTGCCCTCGGCGATCAGCCGGGTCAGCCGGGCGATCACCTGACGTTCCGAAATGCCCAAATGCACCCCGATCGCAGCATAGGGCCGGGCGACCAGCGGCAGATCACGCTGGAATTCGTCCAAAAGCCGCGCGTCGATGGGGTCAAAGTGCAGCATCGCCGTCAAAGCCCCGTCTGATGCGCGCGCGCGGTAAAGAAGATGCCGCTCGGCGCCTCGGCTGCCACCTCGCCGACCTTTTCACGGGTCTTGGTGTCGTAGATCATCACCCGGTTGTCATCGCGCGCCGAAATCCAGACTTCGGCCCCGCGCGGGGCAAACTCCATGTGCAAAATGGCCTTGCCGGGGGTCAGCGTGGCCACAACCTCGTGACTGCGGCTGTCCACCACCTGCACCACATCATTCAGGGGAGTGGCGAAGTTGACCCAGACATAGGGGCTGGCGGGCTGGGCAATGATAAACACCGGCTGGCCATGAACGGGGGTGGTCGCCGTGGTCTTTTGGCTGGCCCGGTCCACCCAGAGGATTTCGTGACGACCGACCGCAGGCAGGGCATATTGCCCTTCGGTAAAGGCCCAGCTTTGCAGATGGGGCATCTTGTAGACCGGCATGTCTTCGCCCGTCTTGCCGTAATCGGTCAGGAATTTCTGCGGCGGGGCGTCCGGGTTCCACAGATCAAAGGCCGTGACCCCCTTTTCGCCAAAGAGGCCAACAAGGAAGGTGTGGGCATCATCGGTCAACACAGCGTCAAAGGGGTTCTTTCCGGCATTGCCGATCATCTGGATGGCGGGCGTGGGGCCGGAAAAATCGCCCAAGAACACGTCGCCGGTGTCCCAGACTGTCCAAGCGAACCGGCGGCCGGGCACATCCACCAGACCCACCGTTTTGCCCTTTGCCGGGATGTCGGCAACCAGCGCCAGCGTTTCGGCGTCAAACACCTTGACCCCGCCGGGTTCGTAATTCGACACGGCAACCAACTTGCCGTCATCGCTGATCGCCCCACCTATGGAATTGCCCGCCTGCACGGTGCGCGCAGCAATGGTGCGGGTCAGAAGGTCGACCTTGGTCAGCCCGCCATCGCGGCCAAAGACGTAGGCAAAGCGTTCGTCGGGGGAATAGGTCAGCGAAGCGTGGCTCAGATCGCCAAGCCCCTCGATCCGACCAAGGGCGGCGCGGTCGGACCGGTCGATCAGCACAAGGCTGCCAGTGGCGCGTTCGATCACCAGCCCCAAATCACCCGTGGCCGTGGCTTGCGGCAGATCGGCCGCAAACGCGGCAGAGGTCATCAGCACCAAGGCAAGCGAAGGCAAGAACCGCATGGGTCTATTCCTTTTCTTTCAGATAGTTCGCGATCCACAGCGCCTCGTCCTCGGTCATCAGGGGGCGCCAAGGCGGCATGGCGGTGCCGGGAATGCCATCAAGAATGATAAGCGCGAGCCCTTCAGGTTCAGCGTTGGCCAGTGCCTCGGCCGTCAGGGGGCGACCAAGGCCGCCTTTCAGCGTCAGCCCGTGACAGGATCCGCAGTCTTGCAGGACCATATGTTCCAGCGCGCGAGCGCGTGCGGGGAGAACCTCGGCAAAGGCGGGACAGGCGACCAAGACCAACGTCGCGCACGCCATGAGCACGGCACGCGGGCGTCTTGTCTCCCTGCGAGCGGGCCAGAACATACCCGACGAGGTGCGCCAGACGTCACGCATAAGCCGCCATCCCCGCGCCCTCGCAGGCAAGGGCGGCTGCCAAAAGGGCGGGCTCGTAAAGCGACACCACGCGCCCGATGATAAACAGGACCGGCGCCTCGGGCTGGGCATCTGCGACTGCTGCCGCGATGCCTGCGAGGTCCGACAGAACCCGCGTTTCGCGCGGCGTGGTGGCAGACGCGACAGCCAGCACCGGCGTTTCCGCCGCCAGCCCATGGGCAATCAGTTTGCCCGAAATCTCGGCAATATTGGCAACCCCCATATAGACGACCAGCGTGGTGTCACCGCTTGCGAGCGAAGCCCAGTCCAGATCCAGCGCACCATCGCGGGCCCGGTGCCCGGTGACATAGCGCACGCCGGTTGCCAGACCGCGATGGGTCAGCGGCACGCCTGTCGAACAAGCCGCACCTTGGGCAGAGGTGATGCCGGGTGTGTAATCGCAGGCGATCCCCACGGCGCGGCAGGCCTCGGCCTCTTCGCTGCCACGACCAAAGATCAAGGGATCGCCGCCCTTGACCCGCGCCACGCGCAAGCCTTGCCGGGCAAGGTCGATCAGCATCGCGTTGATGCCGTCCTGTGGCACCTTATGCGCCTTGGGCAGTTTTCCCACATCGATCCGGCGAATATGCGCCGGGATCAGCGCCATGATCTCGGGGCTGACGAGGCGATCATAAACCACCACATCGGCCTCGATCATCAGGCGCAGGGCGCGGCGGGTCAGCAACTCGGGGTCGCCGGGGCCAGCGCCGATCAGATGCACATGGCCGGGCAAATGCGACTTGGGCGGGAAATCTTGGGACAGGACATTCATCGCGCGCACCCCGGCTGGCAGATTGTATTTCTTGGAGAGGGAGAAGGCGGAGAGGCGCGCCACACGCCCCCTCCGCCCGCTTGGGGCCGCACCCGAAAGCGCGCCCCCAATCTTGAGCGACGCTTAGTAGACGTCGTCCTTGGTGTTCAGCACGTTGAACTTGCCGGTCGGGGTAATCAGGCGCGGATCCTTGATCACCGTTTTCAATTCCAGCGTCTTGTCATCGACAACGACAATCGCGCTTTCCTTGTCCTTGGCGTTCCAGACCGAGAACCAGACCTCGGTGCCGTCCTTGTTGAATTCAGGCTGCACCACACGCGGCTGACCATCGGCAATCCCAGCCCATTCGCCAATCGGCAGGGTCTTGAACTCCGGGTCCACATTCGGATCGCCGCCCATCGCCGCGATGTCGAACACCGCCACCGACGAGGACACCGCCGCATCCGGGTTCAACGGCGCGTCAACATAAAGATGCTGGCTGGCCGGGTGGGTCTTGATGAACAGCGACCCGCCGCCAAGGGCATAGAAGCTGTCGACCACTTTCCACGCCTGATCGGGGTGACCTTCCGGGTCCGTCCCAATCAGCGCCACGGATTCGTCGCCAAGGTGCGAGGTCGCCCAGACCGGCCCATAGACCGGGTGGTTGATGTTCGCGCCACGCCCCGGGTGCGGCGTCTGGCCACCGGTTTCCACCAACGCCGTCAGCTTGTCTTCCTTGGTGTCCACCACGGCAATCTTGCCGCGCTGGTTTGCAGCCACCATGAAATAGCGCTTGGAGCTGTCGAACCCGCCGTCATGCAAGAAGCGTTCGGCTTCGATTTCCACGGTCTTGAGGTTCTTCAGGTCGGTGTAGTCGACGAAGATGATCTTCCCCGTCTCTTTCACGTTGACGATGAACTCTGGCTTGTAATGCGACGACAGGATCGAGGCGACGCGGGGTTCAGGGTGATAGACCTGCTCGTCATAGATGTTGCCACGGGTCGAGACGATCTTCTTCGGCTCCAGCGTGTCGCCATCCATGATGACATATTGCGGCGGCCAATAGGCGCCAGCGATAGCCAGCTTGTCTTCCCAGCCCTCGAACTTCGAGGTTTCAATCGACCGCGCTTCGATGCCGATCTTGATCGAGGCGACCGTAGCGGGGGTTTCCATCCAAAGGTCGATCATGTTGACCAGACCGTCGCGGCCGATCACGAACAGATAGCGGCCAGAGGCCGAGATGCGGCTGATGTGAACGGCATAGCCGGTATCGATCACAGCCTTGATCTCATAGGTGCCACCGTCGATCAGCGCCACTTGGCCGGCATCGCGCAGCGTCACCGACATCAGGTTGTCGATGTCGATGTCGTTCATCTTTTCTTTCGGGCGGTCTTCCGGTTTGACCACAACCTTCCAAGAGGCCAGCATTTCCGGCATGCCCCATTCGGGCGGGGCCGGCGGCTCCAGCAGCAGATAGCGGGCCATCATGTCGACCTCGGGTTCGGTCAGGGCGCCCGACGTACCCCAGTTCGGCATCCCTGCCGGCGAGCCATAGGTGATGAAGCTTTGCAGATACTCATAGCCGACATCGCGGGTGATATCCGTGGTCAAAGGCTTGCCCGTGGCCCCTTTGCGCAGCACGCCATGGCACCCGGCGCAGCGTTCGAAATAGATCGTGGTGGCCTTTTGGAATTCCTCTTGCGTCATCACCGGATCATCGTCCTTGCGGCCGGGGATTTCGACTTTCAGCTGACCCAAGGTTGTCATCGAGGGTTCATAAGCGGCAGCGGGGCCGTCGGTGTGGTCCTTGGGCTTTTCTTCCGCGAAAAGAGGCGCGGCCAAAAGACCCAAGGCCAAGGCAGCACTGCCCAAAAGGGCAGACCTGGCGGTGTAGGCTTGGGGATGCATCAGAATCTCTCCGTTCAGCTGGTGAGGCTGAAATGACCTTGGCCCGCAGCCCCGGCGCGCTCCTTGACTTTCGTTAAGGCCGGGAAAAACCCCCACGCGCATAGCTGTTCCGACGCCGGAGCCCACCGCCATGCATCGCCTGTTGACCGCCCTTCTCGTCTGGCTTGCCCTAAGCCTGCCCACCCTTGCAGGGGCTGGTCCCTTAGGCACAGCCGCACCCGAAACCCGCGCGCCCACGGGCGACGAAGCAGCAGCCCTTTTTGCCACCGACGCCCCGGTGCAGGTGACACGGGACGCGGGCGGCGTGCCGGGCTGGACCGTGCGACAAGGCACGGCGGTGCTGGGTTATGTCGGCTCCACTTGGGAGTTGGCGGGGTCGGTCGGCTATTCCGGGCGGCCTTTGGATGTGCTGGTGGCCGTGACCCCCAAGGCTCGTATCGCTGGCGCACTTTTGGTGGCCCACAACGAGCCTGTCTTGACCCTTGGCATTTCAGACGCGGACATTGCCGCTTATGTCTCGGGCTTTGCCGGACATGATCTGGCGCGCGATCCGGCCGATCAGGCCCGCGACCTGCCCGATGTCATCAGCCGCGCCACAGTATCGACCGGGGTGATCCGCGACGGGATCTTGCGCAGTGCTCGCACGCTGGCGATTGGTCGCGGGATATTGGCGGGCGGCGGCGGCATTGACCGCATCAGCTATGCACCCACTGATTGGGCCGGATTGATCGCCATGGGTGCCGTGGCAGAGGCCCATCTCAGCATGACGCAGGCCGCACAGGCGCTTGCCGGGGCCAAGGTGCCACTGACGCCGGGTCCGGGTGATTTTCTGCAGGCTTGGGCCGGGGTGATTGATCCGCCGACCGTGGGACAGAACCTCCTTGGTCAGCAAGGTTTTACCAAAGCGGTGGGCAGCTTGCCACCCGGCGGGGCCGTCTTGATGATCATGACACGCGGGGTCGGTTCGCATCGCGGCACCGATTGGCAAGCCTCTGGCGTCTTCAACCGGCTGTTGGTGGTGCAAGGTGACATTCGCTGGCAGCCCACGGCGGAGCGCTATCAGATGGTAAAGAAACTGGCGCTGGCAGATGCGCCCGAAATGAAGGAAATCAGCCTTTTCGCCCTGCCGCCCGAGATTGACGCCACACAGCCCTTCATGCTGGAAATCCTGTCCGCCCGCGCGGCCCGAACAGGAGAGGTTTCCGTCACCACGACGCTGCCGATCTCTCTCCCTGCCGCCTTTGTCATCCGCAGCGATGACCCCGAACCGCTTTGGCAATCCATCTGGGACGCAAAGCACCCGCAAATCGCCGTCGTGGTGCTGATGCTGACCCTGCTGACGCTGATCCTGTTCGCGCAAGAATGGATCACCCGTCGCCCGCGCCTGTGGCGCACCGGGCGGCTGATGTTCCTGAGCGCGACCTTTCTTGTGCTTGGCATGGGTCTGAACGGGCAGCTTTCGGTGGTGCAGGTGGTGGCCTTTGTCCATTCCCTGCTGACGGGATTTCGCTGGGAAACCTTCTTGATCGAACCTGTGATCTTCATCCTTTGGGGCTTTACCGCTTTGGGTATGCTGTTCTGGGGGCGCGGGGTGTATTGCGGTTGGCTGTGCCCCTTTGGTGCGTTGCAGGAACTGACCAATGCTGCCGCGCAACGGTTGGGTGTCAGACAAATCGCTGTCCCGCAGGCGCTGCATGAACGGCTTTGGGTCATCAAATACACCCTGTTCATGGCCATCCTCGCGCTATCCTTCTATTCGATGCACGACGCCATCCTTTTGGCAGAAGCGGAACCGTTCAAGACCGCCATCAGTTTGCGCTTTATGCGTGCATGGCCGTTCTTGTTGTTCGTCGCGGCCCTTTTGTTCGCCGGGCTGTTCATCGAGCGGTTCTATTGCCGCTACCTGTGCCCCTTGGGCGCGGGTCTGGCGATTCCGGCCAAGCTGAAGATTTTCGATTGGCTGAAACGCCGCCCACAATGTGGCCGGGAATGTCGGATGTGCGAGACGAAATGCACCGTCGGCGCGATTGATGCCATCGGCCGTATCAATGCCAACGAATGTGTGCTGTGCCTGCGCTGTCAGGTCATCATGAATGACGCGGCGCAATGCCCCGTTCTGAAACGCCGCGCCCGAAGCGACAGCGCGCCATGAGAATTCAAGGACCAAACGAGATGTTCAAACGCCTGTTTTCTCAAGGTTTCCGCATCTTTTTCCTTGCGGCCTGCCTGTTTTCCCTTGTGTCGATGGCCATCTGGGAAGGTTTTTTGTGGCTGCAAGCCTTTGCCGATGGCAGCGCCTTTCCGCCTGCGATGGCGCCGCATCTGTGGCATGCCCATGAGATGATTTTCGGCTATGGCGGGGCGGTACTGGCCGGGTTCTTCCTGACCGCGGTGCCGAACTGGACCGGGGGGAAATCCGCACCCGAGCGGTTCATCGCACTGGTCTTTGCGCTGTGGCTGGCGGGGCGGCTTGGCTTTTGGTTTTCTGCCAGCCTGCCGCCCACGCTGGTGGCCGTGGCCGATCTGGCCTTTGTGCCTGCGCTGGGGGTAAAGATTGCCGCCCAATTGCTGGCCCGACCGAAACCGCAGCAGATGATCTTTCTTCTGGCACTGTCGCTGCTGTGGATCGGCAATCTGATGTGCCATCTGGAATGGCTTGGCGTGCTGCGCGATGGCGTGGCGCCGGGCCTGCGGGCAGGTCTTTTGACGCTGGTGGCAATGATCGCCATTCTGGGGGGGCGGGTCACCCCCGGCTTTACCCGCAATGCCATGGTGGCCGCGGGGCGCGAAACCGGGCTGCCACAAAACCCCGCGTGGCTGGCCTATGCCACCACCGCCCCGACCTTGGCCCTACCCCCGGTTGTGCTGCTGGGTCTTCCGGATCTGGTTCTTGCCGCCCTCGCCTTGATCGCCGGGGCCGCCGCCCTGATCCGCGTCGCGCTGTGGCGGGGCTATTGGACCCTGCCTCGCCCGATTCTGTGGACGCTGCATCTGTCTTATGCGCTGGCCGGGCTTGGCCTGATCGCCTTGGGATTGGCTGCGCTGAACATCGGCACGGAATTGGCCGCGCTGCATCTTTTGGGCGTCGGGGCTGTGGGGGGCATGACGCTGTCCGTGCTGTCGCGCGCAAGCCTTGGCCATTCGGGTCGCCCCTTGCACGCGCCGCCCGCGCTGGCCGCCGCCTATGGGATGATGCCGCTGGCCACGCTTGCCCGGTTCCTCGCCTCGACCCTGCCCGCGTGGCACGATGCGGCCAGCCTGACAGCCGGAGCGCTGTGGCTTGCCGCCTTTGCGCTGGCGCTTTTCGCGCTGTGGCCCGCGCTTTTGCAGCCACGCCCAGCCCGCAAGCCTGTCGGAGATCCGCCCGCATGAGCATCGCCCCCCAAACC